>ERZ778017.603-NODE-603-length-46438-cov-147.621133_pt1 | contig 46438 bp, 38 predicted proteins | sample MGYA00375747_ERZ778017 | MGnify/ENA primary metagenome ERZ778017 (study PRJEB29350, sample SAMN05509838) | bioreactor metagenome | biome: bioreactor; material: wastewater | place: South Africa: University of Cape Town | collected 2014-03-17 ...
GGTGCGGGATCAGGATGTCGTTGAGGCAGGTGAGGAAGCCCCACATGAAGAAGATCGTGGTGAGCACGCCCAGCGCCAGCCAGCTGCTGGTGTAGGGCGCGCGGGGCGCACCGTGGTCCGGCGCGAGGGGAGTGGGGCGGGGCGGCGCAGCGACAGGGGCCATGGCGATTCCGGTACGGGAGGCGGTCGGGCGTGTGTCGCTCGGCGGGCAAGCAACCGGGGCAATGTAACCGTTTCCATGCGCCGACCGATCACGCGCTGCAACATGCCCGCGCGGGTGCTACTTTCGCAGCTTGCCCCGCTGCGCCGAGATCGCCATGACCCTCCGCATCCCGATGTTGTTCGCCCTGCTGGCCTGTGCCGCCTGTCCGTCCGCACTGGCCGCCAGCGGCCACGCCGGCAGTGTCGATCCCCGCATCGGCACCGGCGGCGACGGCCACACCTTCCCCGGCGCCACCGTGCCCTTCGGCATGATCCAGCTCTCGCCCGACACCGCGATGCCGGACTTCAAGCACGCCTACAAGTGGGCCGCCGGCTACCAGTACGGCGACAGCAGCATCATGGGTTTCTCGCACACGCATTTCTCCGGCTCCGGGCATTCGGACCTGGGCGACGTGCTGGTGATGCCGATCGCCGGCGACGTGCGGCTGGAACCGGGCGACCCGGCCACACCGGGCAGCGGTTATCGCTCGCGCTTCTCGCACGACAGCGAAGTGGTGCAGGCCGGCTATTACGCGGTGACGTTGAGCGACTACGGCATCCGCGCCGAACTCACCGCCGGCCGCCGCGTGGGCTGGCATCGCTACACCTTTCCGAAGGACAAGCCCGCGCACCTGCTGCTCGACCTGCGCCCGAGCATCTACGACTACCCCGGCAAGGTGCTGTGGTCGAAGCTGCAGGTTGCCGACGACGGCACCGTCACCGGTTGCCGCACCACCCGCGGCTGGGCGCCGGGACGCGAGCTGTGCTTCGCCATGCGCTTCAACCAGCCGATGACGTCGCGCACGCTGTACGACCGCGAGAGCGACGTCCTCTACAAGGGCTTCAAGGGTCCCGGCAACCAGCCGGTGGACCACGACGCGCAGAACGGCCGCGCGCTGGTCGGCGTGTTCGACTTCGGTGCGCTGAAGCAGCCGCTGGAGGTGAAGGTGGCGATCTCGCCGGTCAGCGCCGCCAACGCGGTGGCCAATCTCGATGCCGATGGCCAGGGCTGGGATTTCGACGCCCGCCGCGCGCAGGCAAGGGCCGCGTGGGATCGGGCGCTGGCGGTGGTCGACGTCGATGCCTCCGCCACCGTGCGCAAGCAGTTCTACACCGCGCTCTACCACGCCATGCTGTCGCCCACGCTGAGCATGGACGTCAATGGCGAATACCGTGGCCCCGACCATGCCGTGCACAAGGCGGACGGCTACGAGTTCTACTCGACCTGGTCGCTGTGGGACGTCTACCGCGCGCAGCAGCCGCTGATGGTGCTGCTCAATCCCGAACGCAGCACCGACTTCATCCGCTCGCTGATCGCCGCGCGCGAGGCGAGCCCGTTCGGCATCCTGCCGGTGTGGGCGTACCAGGGCCTGGAGACCTGGTGCATGATCGGCTACCACGCGGTGCCGGTGATCGCCGACGCGTACATCAAGGGCGTGCGCGGCTTCGATGCGGACAAGGCGCTGCAGGCGATGGTGGCCAGCGCCACCTACGCGCCCTACGGCGACCTGGCCGACTACATGAAGCTCGGCTACGTGCCGATCGACAAGGAGCCGGAGGGCGCCTCCAAGACGCTCGAATACGCCTACGACGACTGGTCGCTGGCGCAGATGGCGAAGGCGATGGGCAAGAACGACGTTGCCGCCACCTTCGGCAGGCGCGCCGGCAACTGGAAGAACGCGTGGGACCCGAAGACCGGTTTCATGCGCGCGCGGCTGGCCAACGGCGCGTTCCGCGAACCGTTCGACCCCACCGCCGCCGGCTACGGCAGCGACTTCACCGAAGGCAACGCCTGGCAGTATTCGTGGTACGTGCCGCAGGACGTGGCGGGCCTGATCGAGGCGATGGGCGGAGCCGCGAAGTTCGTGGCGAAGCTGGACGCGTTGTTCGACGCGAAGGTCGACCCGGCGCACTTCAAGCACGTCGAGGACATCACCGGCCTGATCGGCTGGTACGCGCACGGCAACGAGCCCAGCCATCACATCGCCTATCTCTACGACTACGCCGGCGCGCCGTGGAAGACGCAGGAGCGGCTCAAGCAGATCATGGACAGCCAGTACGCCGCACGAGCGGATGGTCTCTCCGGCAACGACGACCTGGGCCAGATGTCGGCGTGGTACGTGTTCACCGTGCTCGGCTTCTACCCGGTGACGCCGGCCAGCGACGTCTACGCGATCGGACGGCCGTTCGTCGCGCGCGCCACCTTGCACCTGACCGACGGCAAGGACTTCACCGTCAGCGCCGCGCCGCTGGACGAGGCGCACCCTTACGTCGGCGAAGTCACGCTCAACGGCAGGCCGCTGGCCGGGCCCTTCCTGCACCACGCGCAGATCCTGGCCGGTGGCGAACTGCACTTCCGCATGCAGGCCACACCGAACCGCCAGTGGAAAGTGGGCGCCCCGCCACAGGGGTAAGACGCCCGGACGTGCCAGAATGGAACGGTGGTTGATGCGCGCGATCGCTGAGGGCCGGGTCGAATGAATTTCCGCAGCTTCATGAAATGGCGAATCGCCGGGCTGCTGCTGGCCATGCTGATCATCGTCGGCCTGCCGTACCTGGTGACGCGGCTGAACACGCGCGACACCCTGCTGGCCAACAGCTGGGTCACTCATTCGGTCGAAGTGCGCTCGATCGCCTATCGCATCGCCTACCTGATCCGCACCAGCGAGTCGGCGACCTACCGGCTGGTGGTCGGCGATGTCAGCACGGCCACGCAAGCCGAAGCCGAAAGCGCCGCGGCGCAGGTGCCGCAATTGCTGCAGCAACTGCGCGCGTTGACCAACGACAACCCGTCCCAGCAGATCCTGATCGGCGCGCTGGAGAACAGCGTCACCGGGCGGCTCACCCTGACGGCCCGTGCGCGCGAGCTGCAGGGGCGTGGCGACGTGGCCCGCGCGGGACAGGCCTTGAGCGAAGCCGCCGAACTGTTTCCGTTCGCCGCCAAGATCGACGGCATCGTGGCCAACGAGGATCAGCTGCTGGCGGCGCGTCAGCAGGCCGCCGCGCAGCGGGAGTTCAACGGGCAACTGGTGCAGGGCGTCACCGCGCTGGCGCAGTTGCTGTTGCTGGGAATCATCGTGGTCGCCTCGGAGCAGCAGATCGGCAAGCGTCGCTTGGCCGAGTCGCGCGAAGGCCGCGCGGTGCTGCGTTCGCGGCTGATCCTGCAATCCGTGCGCGAGCCGATCGCGCTGTTCGACGCGAACCTCAACAGCCTGCTGCTGAACAAGGCGTTCGGCGATCTCTACGGCGAGGACCCGCAACAGCCCTCGCGTACCCTCACCGAGATCGGCGACGGCGTGTGGAACGACAGCGCCCTGCTGCAGCGCTTCCGCGACGTGCTGCTGAGCGACCGCGAACTGTGGGACCACGATCTGGTGCAGCGCACGGCCGACGGCGCGCAGCGTCATGTCGTGGTCAACGCGCGGCGGTTGCAGCCGGATCCCGATGACGAACCGGCGCTGCTGCTCACGGTAAGCGACATCACCGTGCGTGCGCTCGCCGAGGAGAAGGTGAGCGAGCTCAATCGCCAGCTCGAGGGCAAGATCGACCAGATCTCCGACATCAACCGCGAGCTGGAGGCGTTCAGCTACTCCGTCTCGCACGACCTGCGCGCGCCGCTGCGCCACGTTGCGGGCTTCGTGCGCAAGCTGGAACATCATCTGGCCGGGCAGCTCGACGACAAGGCCAGCCACTACATCGGCGTGATCGACAGCGCGGCCCAGCGCATGGCGCTGCTGATCGACGACCTGCTGGTGTTCTCGCGCCTGGGCCGCGGCCCGCTGCGGTTGCAGGCGGTGGACATGCAGTCGCTGGTGGAGGAGGCGCGCGCGCTGGCCGAGTCCTCGGCCGAGGGCCGGCGCATCGTGTGGACGATCGGGCCCTTGCCGATGGTCATAGGCGACGCCAACATGTTGCGCACGGTGTGGCAAAACCTGCTCGGCAACGCCGTGAAATACACCGGGCGCCGCGAGGTGGCGCGCATCGAGGTTCGCGTGGGGCGCAGTGCCCGGGGCGACTACGAGTTTGCCGTGGCCGACAACGGCGCCGGCTTCGACATGCAGTACGTGGACAAGCTGTTCGGCGTGTTCCAGCGCCTGCATCGTGCCTCGGACTTCCCGGGCAACGGCATCGGGCTGGCCAACGTGCGGCGCATCATCACGCGTCATGGCGGCAAGGTCTGGGCACAGGCTGCGCTGGACCAGGGCGCCACGTTTTACTTCTCGCTGCCGGCCATCGACGTGGCCGGGGCACACAACGGAGAGTCGGCGGCATGATCAAGAAAGAACTTCGCACCGTGCTGCTGGTCGAGGACAGCCTGGCGGATGCCGAGATGGCGATGGACGCGCTGGCGGAAGCCCACCTGGCCAACCCGGTGGTGCACGTCGAGGACGGTGTGGAATGCCTGGAGTACCTGCATTGCACCGGCGCCTGGGCCGGGCGCGAGGTGGGTGATCCGGCGGTGGTGCTGCTGGACATCAAGATGCCGCGCATGGACGGTCTGGAGGTGCTCACCCGCATGCGCCACGACGAGCACCTGCGACGGATCCCGGTGGTGATCCTGTCCTCCTCGCACGAGGAGAGCGACCTGGCACGCAGCTGGGATCTCGGCGCCAACGCCTACGTCATCAAGCCGGTCGATGTGGACCAGTTTTTCGAGGCCGTGCGCACGCTGGGGAGATTCTGGGCGGTGCTGAACGAAGCACCCGAGGCGAATTGATGCACAATGAGACGAACCGCGGCGTCTTCGCGGGTCGTCCACGGTGCCGGCAGCAGGGCCGCAAGGTCAGTGATGGAGTACGCCATGCCCAACCGGCAGCCCAAACCGATGCCGACGATACGGGTGTTGCAAGTCGAGGACAGCAAGCTTGATGCCGAGCTGGTGCTGGCCGAGCTGGACGCCGATGGCATCCCGCACGAATCGCGGCTGGTCGACGACGAACCGGGCTACCTGGCCGCGCTGGCCGGCTTCGCCCCGCAAATCGTGCTGTCCGACCTCAGCGTGCCCGGGTTCTCCGGGCAGCGCGCGCTCGAACTGCTGCGCGAGCGCGACGAGGACCTGCCCTTCATCTTCGTCTCCGCGACCCTGGGCGAGGATGCCGCCATCGAGGCGCTGCGCAACGGCGCCACCGACTACATCCTCAAGCAGAACCCCGTGCGCCTGGCCAGCGCGGTACGCCGCGCGCTGGACGAGGCGGAGGCGCGTCGGGCCAGTCGCCGTGCCGAGGCCGAGCTGGTTCGCGCGCAGCGCTTCGAGAGCCTGGCGATGCTCGCCGGCGGGCTGAGCCACGACCTGCGCAACCTGCTGCAGCCGCTGCTGCTGGCCGGCGACAGCTTGCAGGATTACCAGGACGATCCACGCCTGGCGCGGCTGGGCAAGCTGGTGCGCGACTGCGGCAGGCGCGGCCTGGACATGGTGCACTCGATGCTGTCCTTCGCCAGTGGGGCGCGTCGCGCCGAGCGGGTGCGGCTGGGCACGTTGTTCAGCGCGTTCGACCTGCTGATGCAGGGAAGCGTCCCGCGCACGGTGGCGATGGAACTGGCGATCGACGATCCCGAACTGAGCTTCGAGGGCAACCACACCGAGCTGCAGCAATGCCTGCTCAACCTGTGCCTGAACGCGATCCAGGCCATGCCGAACGGCGGCCACCTGCGCGTCGCGGCAACGCGGGCGCAGCTGCCGGAGGATTTCTTCCGGCCCGATGAGTCGTCGCGGCGGTGCTGCTACCTGTGCATCAGCGTGATCGACGACGGCCCGGGCATCGCGCCAGCGGTGAAGGAACGCCTGTTCGAACCGTTCTTCACCACCAAGGAAACCGGTACCGGGCTCGGCCTGGTCTCGTGCAAGCGCATCGTCACCAGTCACGGCGGCGTGATGCGGGTGACCAGCGAGCCGGGCCATGGCACGCGTTTCGACCTGTATTTTCCGCTGGAAGCCCCGATCGTCGACAACGTCGAGGCCGACGGGCAGGACAACCTCGAAGGCGCCGCCGAACGCGTGCTGGTGGTGGTGGAGGAGGCCGGCCAGCTGTCGCTGCTGTCCGACACGCTCGACGCCTACGGCTACCAGGCGCATGCCAGTCAGAGCGGCACCGCCGCGCTGCAGTGGATCGAAGCCGGCGGCCTGCCCGATCTGGTGCTGCTCGACGCCGACATGAACCTGTTCACCGGCGTGCGCACGCTGGCCGCGCTGGTCGAACAGGGTTACCAGGGCGGCGTCGTGCTGCTCGCCCGCCCGGACGCGCCACCGGACCCGCAGGAACTGCCCCCGCTGGACAACCTGCAAATCGTGGACAAGCCGGTCAGCACCGCGGCCCTCCTGCGCGCGCTGCGCAAGGGATTGGAGGGCGACGACTCCGCGTAGGCCAGGCACGGCGCGCCGCTTTGCGGTCCGCGTGGCCGGAGCCGGCGGTTGCCGCCCTGCGCGGCGGTCGCGGGACATTCCCCGTGCGAACGCCTTCCCTCGCTGCGCGGCGGAAAGCCGTCGCGCGCGGGTAGGCGTCGGGTTGCGCCTTCAGTCGATGCCGAGCTTCTTCAGCTTGTAGCGCAGGGCGCGGAAGGTGATGCCGAGTTTGCGGGCGGCGGCGGTCTTGTTGTAGCGCGATTCTTCCAGCGCCTTGACGATGGCGGTGCGCTCGATGTTGCTGATGTAGTCGTCCAGCCCGCCGTCGGCGGCGCTGGGCGCGGCGGCCGGGGGTGGCGGTGCATGACCGGCGGCCGGGGCCTCCGTGGCGGCGGGTCGCGCGCTGCGCTGGGGCAGCATCAGGTCGGATGCCTCGATGCTGGTGCCGTCGCTCATGGCCATGGCGCGTTCGAGGATGTTCTCAAGCTCGCGCACGTTGCCGGGGAAGTCGTAGGCCTCCAGCGCGTCGAGCGCGGCCGGCGTCAGCCGCCCGACTTCCTGGCCGCTCTTGCCGGCCAGTGACTTGAGGATGAACGCGGCCAGCTGCGGCACGTCGCCGCGGCGTTCGCGCAGCGGCGGCACGCGCAGCTCGATCACGTTGATGCGGTAGAACAGGTCCTGGCGGAACTGGCCCTGCTCGACCAGTTGGCCGAGGTTCTTGTGGGTGGCCGAGAGGATGCGCACGTCCACCGGGATCTCGTCGCGGCCGCCGATCGGGCGCACCGCTTTTTCCTGGATCGCGCGCAGCAGCTTCACCTGCATGTGCAGCGGCAGCTCGGCCACCTCGTCGAGGAACAGCGTGCCGCCCTGGGCGGCCTGGAACAGGCCTTCCTTGTCGGTGCTGGCGCCGGTGAAGCTGCCCTTGCGGTGGCCGAAGAACTCGCTTTCCATCAGCTCGGACGGGATCGCGCCGCAGTTGACCGGCACGAACGGGCCGCCCGCGCGCGGACCGCGCTCGTGGATCAGCCGCGCGACCAGCTCCTTGCCTACGCCCGATTCACCGGCGATGTAGACCGGCGCCTGGTTGCGTGCCAGCTTGGCGATGGTGGCGCGCACCTGTTCCATCGCCGGCGAGTCGCCGATCAGGCGGTCGCCGGAGCCGCCGGCCTTGGCGGCGCCGCCGCCTTCGCGCTTCTCCTCGGCCAGCCGCAGCGCGGTGCGCACCAGGCCGCGCAGCATCTGGATGTCGACCGGCTTGGAGACGAAGTCGAACGCGCCGGCCTTGAGCGCGTTCACCGCCGCGTCGACGTTGCCGTAGGCGGTAATCATCGCCACCGGCGTGTCCGGGCAGGTTTCGGCGATCAGCTCGATGATCTCCTGGCCGTTGCCGTCGGGCAGGCGCATGTCGGTGAAGCAGAGGTCGTAGCTGTTTTCGCTCAGCGCGCGGCGGGCGTCGGCGACGGTGCCGACGGCTTCGACCTGCAGGTCCATGCGCCCGAGGGTGATGGTGAGCAGCTCGCGGATATCGCGTTCATCGTCGATGACCAGGACGGTCTGGAGGCTCATGGCATGTCGCGAGGGGAGGGTGGCTCAAGAATAACCGCGGCCCAAGTCAAGAGCAAAGCCGGCGCGCGGCGTCGGCGGCCTGCCGGAGCGTTCAGGCTTCGGGCTCGCCGTCGCCGGCGCCGCGGTTCATCTGCGCCGGCGTCAGGGTAAGCCGGAAGCAGCTGCCACCGCCGGCCACGCGCACGTACTCCAGCGCGGCCTGGTTGGCCTCGCTCATCTGCTTGGCCAGGTACAGGCCCAGGCCGGTGCCGTATTCGTGGGTGGTGTAGAACGGCTCGAAGATCTGCGCGGCCACCTTGGGCGCGATGCCGGGGCCGCGGTCGATCACTTCCAGGATCGGCACGCCGTGTTCGCCCTGGCGGGTCACCACCATCACCCGCGCCGGCTCGCCGGGCAGGCGGCCGTAGCGCAGCGCGTTCTGCACCAGGTTCCACACCACCTGTTGCAGCTGCTGCGGATCGGCCAGCGCGACCACCGCCACGCCGGTGCTGGCGATCGCGCGCAGCGAGTCGGCGCCGAGGTCGTTGCCCTGGCGGTATTCCTCCACGAAATCCTGCGCCCAGTCGCCCAGGTCCAGCGCCTCCGGGCGCGAACGCTCGCGGCGCGACAGCTGCAGGATGTTCTCGATGATCTCGTTGAGCCGCACGCAGTGGTTGTTGATGATCTCGACCATGCGCTGGTCGGTGCTGTCCATCGTGCGGGATTCGGCCAGCAATTGGGCGGAGTAGCGGATCGCCGCCAGCGGGTTGCGGATCTCGTGCGCGATCGAGGCCGACAGCCGGCCCAGCGAACTGAGCGTGAGCTCCTCCGCGCGCCGTGAGACCAGCGAGGTGTCGTCGAGGAAGATCAGCACGTGCGAATCATCGTTCGGCGCCAGCCGGGTGAAGCGCGGCACCACTTCCGGCACGCCGTCGGCGAGCTGGGTGGCGGTTTCGTCCAGCTTGCCCGAGGTCATCCAGTGGTACAGCCGGCGCGACAGCTCCGGCGCCAGCAGGCCCAGGTCGCGCTGGTCGGCACCGGGATTGCCCAGCAGCATCCACGCCGACTCGTTGATCTGGTGGATGCGGTTGGCGTCGTCCACCAGCAGCACGCCGGTCTTCATGCGGCGGATGATCAGCTCGTTGACCTGGGCCAGGTTGGCCAGGTCGGTGCTGCGCTGCTCGGCCAGCGCCTCGGTGGCGCGCAGCTGCCGGCCCAGCACGTGGCACAGCGTGGTGGTGGCGAAGTAGGCCAGGCCGAACAGTGCGGCCTCCAGCAGGTCACGATCGCCGGGACTGCCGCCGGGGTTGCCGAACAGGGTGTGCCCGAGCATGCCCAGCGTGGCCAGCGCGGCGAAGAAGCTGGACAGCCGCAGCGGCAGGATCAGCGCGCCGGCGCTGAGGTTCACCGCCAGCATCATGGCGATGCCGATGCGTGCGTCGTGCATCGCCGCGATCGCCAGCACGGCGGCGGCGATGTCCACCGCCAGGGTCACCGCCGCCATGGTGAGGGCGTACGGCATGCTGCGCCGGTTGAACAGCAGCGCGAGCAGGGCGAACACCAGGTACAGCGTGGTCACGGTGCGCGCGAACTCGGGCATGGCCAGCGCGGGCCAGCCCAGGTTCGGCGGGCTGAACGCCAAGCCGGCGTAGACCAGCGCCTGCACCAGCCGGAACGCGTTGAGGAAGGTCAGCTCGTGGCGGATCGTCGCCGTGCCCGCGCGCGGGGTGCTCATGGAGGCTGTGCTGGACATCGTGCGGCCTGTACGGGAGGGATGTACTGGATGGATCAGCGCATTTCCGGGGTCGGGACGAGTATAGACGGGCGGATCGGCGCTGTGAGCGGGGCGGAAACCGCATGGCGGCGGCCCGTGCGGGCGGCCCGGGCCGCCGGCCCTTTCCATCGGCGCCCGCTTCCGCGAAAATAGGCGGCCGTATTGCGCGGTTTGCCGGTTCCGTCCGGCAGGCGCGCTGCGTCCCGGCAGCGCGTCCATCCGCCGTCCGACCTTCCTGACCCACGCTGATGCGCACGCGTGCGGCCGCCATCGTTTCTCCGTTCGCTCGAGGTATCGAATGAATTTCCACGAATACCAGGCCAAAGAACTGTTCGCGCAGTACGGCATCGCCGTGCCGCCGGGCAAGGTCGCCAATTCCCCCGACGCCGCCGTCGATGCCGCCAAGGCGCTGGGCGGTTCGCAATGGATGGTCAAGGCGCAGATCCACGCCGGCGGCCGCGGCAAGGCCGGCGGCGTCAAGTTCTGCAAGAGCTTCGACGACGTGCGCGCCGCCGCCAAGGGCATGCTCGGCACCAACATGGAAACCTACCAGTCGGCCGGCCGCGCGCTGCCGGTGAACCTGGTGCTGGTGACCGACGCCACCAACATCGCCAAGGAGCTGTACCTGTCGGTGCTGGTGGACCGCGATTCCAAGGCGGTGTCCTTCATCGCCTCCAAGCACGGCGGCGTGGACATCGAGCAGGTCGCCCGGGAAACTCCGGAAGACATCCACACCATCGTGGTCGACTTCGTCGAAGGGCTGCAGCCGTACCAGTGCCGCCAGCTCGGCTTCGCGATGGACCTCAACAACAAGCAGGTCAACCAGCTGACCAAGATCATGCTGGGCCTGTACAAGCTGTTCAACGAGCAGGACCTGGCCCTGGTCGAGCTGAACCCGCTGGCCGTGCTGGAAGACGGCAACCTCGCTGCGCTGGATGGCAAGGTCAACTCCGACGACAACGCGGAGTTCCGTCATCCGAACCTGGCCGCGATGCGCGACCTGACCCAGGAAGACGCCGCCGAAGCCGCCGCGCAGCAGAGCAACCTCAACTACGTGACGATGGACGGCAACATCGGCTGCATGGTCAACGGCGCCGGCCTGGCGATGGCCACCATGGACGTGATCAAGCTGGCGGGCGGCGAGCCGGCCAACTTCCTCGACGTCGGCGGCGGCGCCACCAAGGAGCGCGTGACCGAGGCGTTCAAGCTGATCCTGTCCTGCGACAAGGTGAAGGCGATCTTCGTCAACATCTTCGGCGGCATCGTCCGCTGCGACCTGATCGCCGAGGGCATCATCGCCGCGGTCAAGGAAGTGGGCCTGAAGATTCCCGTGGTGGTGCGCCTGCAGGGCACCAATGTCGATCAGGGCCGCGAACTGCTGGCCAACTCCGGCCTGGCGATCACGCCGGCGGATGATCTCAACGACGCGGCGCAGAAAGCCGTGGCTGCGGCCAAGGCCTGAGGAGCAATCGAAACATGAGCGTTCTCGTAAACAAAGACACCAAGGTGCTGGTGCAGGGCTTCACCGGCCAGCAGGGCACCTTCCACGCGCAGCAGTGCATCGACTACGGCACCAAAGTCGTCGGTGGCGTGACCCCGGGCAAGGGCGGTTCGGAGCACATCGGCCTGCCCGTGTTCAACTCGGTGGATGAAGCGGTGCTGGAAACCGGCGCCGACGCCTCCGTCATCTTCGTGCCGCCGCCGTTCGCGGCCGACTCGATCCTCGAAGCGATCGACGCCGGCATCAAGACCATCGTGGCGATCACCGAAGGCATCCCGGTGCTGGACATGCTGCGCGTGAAGAACGTGCTGCAGCAGCATCCGGAGATCGTGCTGATCGGGCCGAACTGCCCCGGCATCATCACCCCCGGCGAATGCAAGATCGGCATCATGCCCGGCCACATCCACAGCAAGGGCAGGGTCGGCGTGGTCTCGCGCTCCGGCACGCTCACCTATGAGGCGGTGTTCCAGACCACCAACGAAGGCCTCGGCCAGAGCACGGTGATCGGCATCGGCGGCGACCCGATCAACGGCCTGAACTTCATCGACTGCCTGAAGCTGTTCCAGGACGACCCGCAGACCGAAGGCATCATCATGGTCGGCGAGATCGGCGGCAGCGCCGAGGAAGACGCCGCCGAGTTCATCGGCGAATACGTGAAGAAGCCGGTGGTCTCGTTCATCGCCGGCGCCTCGGCCCCGGCCGGCAAGCGCATGGGCCATGCCGGCGCGATCATCTCCGGCGGCAAGGGCACCGCCGCGGCGAAGTTCGCCGCGCTGGAGAAGGCCGGCGTCACCACGGTGAAGTCGCCGGCCGACCTGGGCAAGGCGCTCGCCAAGCTGATGAAGTAGGCGTTGGCGCAGGAGAACAAGGGCCGCGCATTGCGCGGCCTTTTTTTTGGCTTCGGCGCCGTCACGCGCCGGCAACGATCAGCCGCACGATCGGCGGATCTGAATGCAGCGCTCGCGTGGACGGGCCACCCGGCGCGGCATTCCACTACCATTCGCCGATTGAATCCAAGGAATGCTGCGTCCATGGCAAAGCTGCGACTGGCGCTGGCCCAACACGATTTTGCCGTCGGCGCGGTGGCGGCCAATGCCGCCAAGGCGGCAGGACTGATGGCGCAGGCGCGCGAAGGCGGCGCCGCGCTGGTGGCCTTTCCCGAGCTGACCCTGAGCGGCTATCCGCCGGAGGATCTGCTGCTGCGGCCGAGCTTTCTCGCCGCCTGCGAGCGCGAGCTGTGCGCGCTGGCCTGCGCGGCGCAGGGCGTCGCGGCGCTGGTCGGCCATCCGCACAGCGCCGGCGAGGTCTACAACGGCGCCAGCCTGCTGCGCGAGGGGCGGATCGAGTGCACCGCGCACAAGCAGGCGCTGCCCAACTATGGCGTGTTCGACGACCTGCGCTATTTCCGCCCCGGCAACGGCACCACGACGCGCGTGATCGAGGGCGTGAGCGTGGGCCTGCTGATCTGCGAGGACGTGTGGCAGCCCGAGCCGGCCGCGCAGGCCGCGGCTGCGGGCGCGCAGCTGATCGTGGTGATCAATGCGTCGCCGTGGGACGACCGCAAGCAGGCCGAGCGCGAGGTCGTGCTGGCGGCGCGGGCGCGCGAAACCGGCTGCGCGATCGCCTACCTCAACCTGGTCGGCGGCCAGGACGAGGTGGTCTACGACGGCGCTTCGATCCTGGTCAACGGCGACGGGTCGATAGCGGCACGGGCGCCGGCCTTCGTCGACGCGCTGCTGTGGGCCGAGTTCGACCCGGCCACGCGCACGCTCGCGGCGATCGACTGGCCGGTACCGGCCGATCCCTCGATGGAGGCGACGCTGTACGCCGCCCTGGTTCGCGGCACCCGCGACTATATCGACAAGAATCGCTTCGAGGGCGTGCTGCTGGGCCTTTCCGGCGGCATCGACTCGGCGCTGACGCTGGCGCTGGCGGTCGACGCACTCGGCGCCGAGCGCGTCACCGCGGTGATGATGCCCACGCGCTACACCTCGCAGCTGTCGCTGGACGGCGCCCGCGTGCAGGCCGAACAACTGGGTGTGGACTACCGCGTGATCCCGATCGAGGCGACCTACCAGTCGTTCATGGATGCGCTGGCCCCCGCGTTCGCCGGCAAGGGCGCCGATACCACCGAGGAAAACCTGCAGTCGCGCACCCGCGGCGTGATGTTGATGGCGCTGTCCAACAAGCACGGTCGCCTGCTGCTGGCCACCGGCAACAAGAGCGAAATGGCGGTGGGTTACGCCACCCTGTACGGCGACATGTGCGGCGCCTATGCGCCGCTCAAGGACGTGTACAAGACGGTGGTGTACCGGTTGGCGCGGTGGCGGAATGGGGCCGGGAATCGGGAATCGGGAATAGGGAATCGGAAAAGCGGCGAAACGCTGCCGATTCCCCCCGAAGTCATCGACCGTCCGCCATCGGCTGAGTTGCGTGCCGACCAGACCGACCAGGATTCCCTGCCGCCGTACGAGGTGCTGGACGCCATCCTCGAACGCTTCATCGAGGGCGAGCAGTCGCAGGCCGAGATCGTCGCCGCGGGCCACGATGCCGCGACGGTGCAGCGGGTGGCGCGGCTGGTGCTGCTCAACGAATTCAAACGCCGCCAGTCCGCCCCCGGCCCGCGCGTGACCACCCGCGCCTTCGGCCGCGAGCGACGTTATCCGATCACGTCGGGGTGGCGTTGAGCCGCGACTCCGGGAGGGCTACCCGGCGGTCATGCATCTGCTTTTCCCATTCCCTATTCCCTATTCCCGGCCGCGCAGCGGCCAAAACTCAATGATGCCCCGAGAACGGAATCATCTTGCGCAGCAGCGAGGGTGCGTGCGGCCACTTGGGGTCGGTGAGATAGGGGTGGTTCGGGTAGTTCAGGGCCAGCACGTCGCGGGTCTGCTCGGCCAGTTGCTTGCGGTCCAGCGCCAGGTAGCTGCGGGTGAGGATGGCCAGCGCGTCGCCGGTCTGCGGCGACTGCTGGTAGTGCTCGATCACATACTGCGAGCGGTCGGCCGAGGCAACATAGGCCTTGTTCTGCAGGTAGAACTCGGCCACGTTGATCTCGTACTGCGCCAGCAGGTTGCGCAGGTAGATCATGCGCTGGCGTGCATCGGCGGTGTAGGCGCTGTCGGGGAAGCGCCGCGACAGCTCCGAGAAATCGTCGAAGGACTGCAGGTTGTAGCCCTGGTCGCGCCGGGTCATGCCGCCGGAACGCCTGGTGATGCGCTCGATGAAGCCGCTGGTGCGGTCGAAATTGATCAGGCCGCGCAGGTAATAGGCATAATCGACGTGTTTGTTGGCCGGATAGGTCTTGATGAAGCGGTTGATCGTGGACAATGCCTCGTCCGGCTGGTTGTCCTTGTATTGCGCATAGGCCAGCTCAAGCTGGGCCTGCTCGCTGTACGGACCGGACGGGAAGCGCGCGATCAGGCGCTGGAACGCCCGCGCCGCGCCGGAGTAGTTGCCCGCTTCCAGGAAGCTGTGCGCCCGGGTGTACAGCGGCTCCAGCGGCATCGTGTCGATGGTGTTGCCCTTGGTGCCGAACATCGAGCAGGCGCCGAGCACGGCAACCAGGGCGACCACGGCGAGCAGCCTGGCGACGTGCAGCGGGAACAACGATGGCGTGGTCGGGCCACTGGATGGGCGCATAGGAATGAATTCGGATGTCGGAACGAACAGGCATGATAACTGAAACCGGTTGCCGCCCGCGGGGGCTGGCATGACCACCATACGGCAGCAGGCGGAGGTTCCGCTGAGTGCAGCAGGCCGTCGCTTCGACCAGGCTTTGGCCGAGATGTTCCCCGCCTATTCGCGTTCGCGGCTCAGCGGCTGGATCAAGGCCGGCGCGGCGACCCTGGATGGCGCCCCGGCTGCGCCGCGGCAACTGCTGCGCGGCGGCGAGCGGGTCGAGCTGGATGTCGAACTGGAAACGGAAGTGCACAGCCAGCCCGAGGCGATTGCGCTGACGATCGTGTACGAGGATGCCGACCTGCTGGTGCTGGACAAGCCCGCCGGACTGGTGGTGCATCCCGGCGCCGGCAACCCGGCCGGCACGCTGCTCAACGGCTTGCTGCACCACGACCCGCAACTGGCCGAGCTGCCGCGTGCCGGCATCGTGCACCGACTGGACAAGGACACCTCCGGCCTGATGGTGGTGGCCAGGACCCTGCCCACGTATACCGCGCTGGTCGACCTGCTCTCGCGGCACGAGGTGGAGCGCCAGTACGAGGCCGTGGTGCTGGGCACGATGGTGGCCGGTGGCACGGTGGACCAGCCGATCGGCCGCAGCCTGGGCGATCGCCTGCGCCAGGCGGTGCGCGACGAGGAGGACGGCAAGCGCGCGGTGACCCATTACCGCGTGCGCGAGCGCTTCCGCGCGCACAGCCTGCTGCAATGCCAGCTGGAAACCGGCCGCACCCACCAGATCCGCGTGCACCTGGCGCACATCGGCCACCCGCTGATCGGCGACCCGTTGTACGGCGGCGGCCTCAAGTTGCCCAAGGGCGCCAGTGACGGCCTGGTCGCCGCCTTGCGCGGCTTCCGCCGGCAGGCGCTGCACGCGGAGAAACTCTCGTTCGTGCATCCGGTCACCGGCGAGGCGCTGTCGTTCACGGCCGAGCGCCCCGCCGATCAATTGGCCCTGATCGAGGCGCTGCGTGCGGATCTGGCCGAACACGGTCCGGACCCGTATTGATGGGTCGGTACGCGCCGCCGCCAGCCGTGCGATGCTTGGGGAATCCCCGATCCCCGATCTCCAATCCCGGCCCCATGACTGAAAGCTGGATCTTTCCCGACTGGCCCGCGCCGCCGCAAGTCCACGCGGCCGTCACCACGCGGCTGGGACCGGGCGTGTCTTCCGCGCCGTTCGAGCGCTTCAACCTCGGCCTGCGCAGCGGTGATGCGGCCGAGGCCGTGATGGCGAACCGCGGCGCGCTGCAGCAGGCGCTGCGACTGCCGGCCGCGCCGCGCTGGTTGCATCAGGTGCACGGTTGCGGCGTGGCCGAACTCGGCCCGCTGCCCAGCGCACACGAGCCGCAGGCGGATGCGGCGGTCTCGCACATTCCCGGCACGGTGCTGGCGATCCTCACCGCCGATTGCCTGCCGGTGCTTTTGTGCAGCGAGGATGGCGGCGAGATCGGTGCGGCCCATGCCGGCTGGCGCGGCCTCGCCGCCGGCGTGCTGGAGGCCACCCTGGCGCAGATGGTCAGCCCGCCGGCGCGCGTGCTGGCGTGGCTGGGCCCGTGCATCGGCGCGTCGTCGTACGAGGTGGGCGAGGAAGTGCGCGCCGCGTTCGTCGCGCGCGACGCGGCTGCCGCGGCGTGCTTCGAGGCCACGCGTCCGGGCCACTGGCGCTGCGACCTGGCCGCACTGGCGCGGCAGCGCCTGGCGCGCGCGGGAGTGACGCGCGTCTACGGCGGCGACGACGATACCCATGCCGACCCGCGTTTCTACTCGTACCGGCGCGACGGCGCCGCCAGCGGCCGCTTCGCCAGCCTGATCTGGCTCGCTCAGGGCTGATCCGGCGCGGGTTTCCCGGGCGCGCGCAACGCCTCCAGGAAACTGGTGCGCCAATGCGTGATGTCGTTGTGGCGCAGCACCCGCATCATCGCTTTCCAGCGCCGGCGCCGTTCGGTCAGCGGCATGTGCAGCGCCTGCTCCAGGGCGTCGGCGACCTCTTCGGTGTCGGCCGGGTTGACCAGCAAGGCATCGCCCAGCTCCAGCGCGGCTCCGGCGAAACGCGAGAGCACCAGCACGCCGGGGTCTTCCGGGTCCTGGCAGGCCACGTACTCCTTCGCCACCAGGTTCATGCCGTCGCGCAGCGGCGTGACCAGGCCCACGCGCGCGCTGCGGTAGTAGCCGGCGAGCAGGCGGTGCGGGAACGACTTGTTGATGTAGCGGATCGGCACCCAGTCCGGCGCGGCGTACTTGCCGTTGATGTGGCCGGCGCTGCGCTCCAGCTCGCGGCGGATCGCGCGGTACTCCAGCACCGCGCCGCGCGAGGGCGGCGCGATCTGCATGAAGGTGACGTGGCGGTGCAGCTCCGGGTCGCGTTCGAGCAGCCGCGCGTAGCCCTGGAAGCGATGCGGCAGGCCCTTTGAATAGTCCAGCCGGTCGACCCCGATGATCAGCGCGATGCCGCGGGTGCTTTCGCGCAGCTGCACGATTTCCTTCAGCCCCACGGCCTTCTGCGCGATCCCGGCGATGTGTTCGGTGTCGATGCTGATCGGGAAGGCGCCGGCGCGGAATTCGCGCCCGCCGGGCATGCGCATGCGCCCGCCCAGGCGCATCACCGCACCGGCCTCGTGCAGGAAATAATCCTCCAGCGCGCGCAGGTCGCGATGGGTGTGCACGCCGATCAGGTCGTAACTGGCCAGTGTTTCCAGCAGCTCGTGGTGGTTGGGCAGGGCAATCAGCAGGCCGGCGGCGGGCAGCGGCGTATGCAGGAAGAAGCCGATGCGGTTCTTCACGCCGAGCTTGCGCAGCATGGCGGCCAGCGGAATCAGGTGGTAGTCGTGGACCCAGATCGTGTCGTCCGGGCCGATCAGCGGACGCAGGCGCTCGGCGAAGATCCGGTTGACCCGCAGATAGCCGTCCAGATGGCTGCGCTGGTAGTCGACCAGGTCCGGCCGGTAGTGCAGCAGCGGCCATAGCGCGCCATTGGAAAAGCCGGCGTAGAACGCGTCGTGGTCGGCGCGCGAGAAGTCCACGGTGGCGTAGTCGATGCCGTGGTCGCTGGCCTGGTGCAGTTCGGCGCCGGTCTCGGCGGCGCTCACCTTGCCGCTCCAGCCGAACCACAGCCCGCCGTTTTCGGCCAGCGCCGCGCGCAGGGCCGAGGCGAGCCCGCCAGCGGCGGTCTGGTGGGGCAGTGCGACGCGGTTGGAGACCACGATGAGCCGGCCGGGAGTCTTGCGCGCCATCACATGGCGTCCTCCCAGCGGCGGGAGAGGCGCATCGCCGACTGGATCAGCCCCACCAGCGAATAGGTCTGCGGGAAGTTGCCCCACGGCTCGCCGGTCTTCGGCGCGATGTCCTCCGAGAGCAGGCCCAGCGTGGTGCGCTGGGCGAGCATGTTCTCGAAGGTGGTGCGGGCGCGCTTCTCGCGGCCGGTGGCGGCAAGCGCGTCGATGTACCAGAACGTGCAGATGTTGAAGCTGGTTTCCGGCGCGCCGAAGTCGTCCGGCGCGATGTAGCGGAACATGTAGTCGCCATGGCCGAGCTTGTCGCCGATCGCGTCGACGGTGGCGACGAAGCGGGGGTCGCTCGCCTGGACGAACCCGATGTCGGCCAGCAGCAGCAGGCTGGCGTCCAGCCGCTCGCCGTCGTAGGCGTCGACGAAATGGCCAAGCTTTTCGTTCCAGGTGCGCGCTTCGATGCGCCCGTGCAGCGCGGCCGCCTCGTCATGCCACCAGCGCGCGCGGTCCTCCAGCCCCAGCTCGGTGGCGATGTGCGCCAGACGGTCGCACGCGGCCCAGCACATCGCCGCCGAGTAGGTGTGCACGGCCATGCGCCCGCGGTACTCCCACAGGCCGGCATCGGGCTCTTCGGCCATGCGCAGTGCGGTCTTGCCCAGCTGCTCCAGCCGCTCGAACGTCACCTTGTCGCCGCGATGCTGCAGGCGCTGGTCGAAGAACAGTTGTGCCGAGGCCAGCAGCACCGAGCCGTAGACATCGTTCTGGCGCTGCTGCCATGCGTCGTTGCCCACGCGTACCGGCCCGTCGCCGCGGTAGCCGGCCAGCGTGTCGACCTGCCGCTCGGGCAATTGCTCGGCAAAGGTGATCCCGAACACCGGGCCGAGTTCGGCCTGCCCGCGGTTGGCGACCAGGTTGAAGGCGTAGCGGATGTACTCCTCCATCGAGCGCGTGGCGCCCAGCCGGTTGAGGCCGCGCACGGTGAAGGCGGCGTCGCGCAGCCAGCAGTAGCGGTAATCCCACGTGCGCCCGCTGCCGGGCGACTCCGGGATCGAGGTGGTCAACGCCGCCACGATCGCGCCGGTGGCCTCGTACTGGCACAGCTTCAGCGTGATCGCGGCGCGGATCACCGCCTCCTGCCACTCGAACGGGATGGACAGGTAGCGGGTCCATTCGCGCCAGTAGTCCAGCGTGCGTTCCAGTGCCAGGTGGATGAAGTCCGACACGTTGCCTTCCAGCGTCTCATCCGGACCGAACAGGAAGTGCGCGGGCTGCTCCAGGCCGAATGGCAGGCCGCGTTCGACCATCAGCGGCGCCACGTCGCAGGTCAGTCGCTGGATGGTGTCGCTCAGCAGGTAGCGGATGTGGTTGCTGCCGGAGGTGGTCTGCGGCGTGCGCGCGCCGTAGTCGCACAGCGGGCGCATGCGGACGCGGATGCGCGGCGAACCGGAGATCGGCGCCACGCGCCGCGCCAGCATTTCGGGATGGTAGAGCCGGCCGGAGGCGCGGTGGCGCGGGGCGAAGTCGGTGATCTCGATCGCGCCGCCCTGGCGGTCGAACAGCCGCGTGACCAGCACCGCGGTGTTGCGCAGGTAGAACTGCTCGGCATGGTCGAAGTGCTCCAGTTCGATGGCCCAGTCGCCGCCGGGGAGGGTCGGCGAGAGCAGGCTGCAGAAGCTGGCGTCGGCATCGAACCGCGGCAGGCAACACCAGACGATGCGCGCGTGGCTGTCGACCAGCGCGGCCACGCTGCCGTTGCCGATCACGCCCAGTTCAAGACTGGCGCGAGGTTTCTCGTTCGGATGGTCGGGCATGGGTGGGGGCTCCTTGCATCAGTGCGCCCAGGACGCGGGCCAGCCAGGCGATCGTGGCGACCGGATCGGGCAGGGTGAAGCGCGCGGCGCTGGGATGGCGGTCACCGACGCGGACACTGAGTCCGTGCGCGCGATTGACCGCGTCGAAGGCGTGCTCGTCGGTGAGGTCGTCGCCGAGGTAGACCGGCAGCCGGCCCTTGAACGGTTCGCCTTGCAGCAGTTCGGCGACGGCGCGGCCCTTGTCCATGCCGCCTGGCTTGAACTCCAGCACGCGGCGACCGGCCTGCAGTTCGTAGCCGGGCAGATGGGCGATCGCGCCGATGGCCGCCTCGCGCAACTGTTGCCACTCGTCCGACGACCCGCGGCAGTGCAGCGCGACCGCCTGCTGCTTGTTTTCCAGCTGCACGCCGGCAAAGCGCGCGGCCAGCGCCTGCGCCTCGTGTTGCATGCGCGCCTGTTGCAGCGGCATCACCACGTGGCGGCGCAGTTCGCCGGTAGCCGCGCGCAGCTCCACTCCGTGCAGGCCGATGGCGGCCCGGTGCGGGCGCTCGAACAGGCGGTCGATGTCGTCCAGCCGGCGCCCGCTGACCAGCGCCAGCGCGCCGTCGGTCGCCCCGTGCAGCGCGTCGAGCAGGGCGAGCAGCTCGTTGTCTACGCGCACCGCATGCGGGTCATCAGCGAAGTCGAGCAAGGTGCCGTCCACGTCCAGCAACAGCGCCCAGGCAGTGCCTGCAGTGGGCAGCGGCGGAGGGGGAAGCGGCGCGTGGGTCGTGGCGTTGGCGGGGCGTGGCGTGGACATCGGGCCGCACCGTAACAGGGTGAATGTGAAGAGCCGGCCATGCGCCGCGTGCGGCCACGGTGAACGGCGATCGGCGGACCGGGCCAGCTTGAATCGGTGCATTCCGGCCACACGTTTGCGCCGTGGCGATTGCCGCCCTACCGATGCGGGGATTCTCGACATGCGAATGGACAAACTCACCTCGCGGTTCCAGCAGGCGCTGGCCGACGCGCAGTCGCTGGCCGTGGGCCGCGACAACAACATGCTCGAACCGGCGCACGTGATGGCCGCGCTGCTCAACCAGCAGGGTGGCTCGACCGGCCCGCTGCTGACCCAGGCGCAGGTCAACGTGCCGATGCTCATGCAGCGCGTGAACGAGTTGCTCGATCGCCTGCCGCAGGTCCGCGGGCAGGAGGGCAACATCAATCTCGGCAACGACCTCAACCGCCTGCTCAACCTCACCGACAAGCTGGCGCAGCAGCGCGGCGACCAGTTCATCGCCAGCGAGCTGTTCGTGCTGGCGGCGCTGGAGGACAAGGGCGAGCTGGGTGCGGCGCTGAAGGCGGCGGGCGCGACGAAGCCGCATCTCGAGGCGGCGATCGAGCAGTTGCGCGGCGGCGAGAAGGTGCAGAGCGAGAACGCCGAGGAGCAGCGCCAGGCGCTGGAGAAGTACTGCATCGACCTCACCGCGCGCGCCGAGTCGGGCAAGCTCGATCCGGTGATCGGCCGCGACGAGGAGATCCGCCGCACCATCCAGGTGCTGCAGCGGCGCACCAAGAACAACCCGGTGCTGATCGGCGAGCCCGGCGTGGGCAAGACCGCCATCGTCGAGGGCCTGGCCCAGCGCATCATCAAGGGCGAGGTGCCCGAAGGCCTGCGCGACCGCCGCGTGCTGGCGCTGGACATGGGTGCGCTGATCGCCGGCGCCAAATTCCGCGGCGAGTTCGAGGAACGGCTCAAGGCCGTGCTCAACGACCTGGCCAAGCAGGAAGGCCGGGTGATCCTGTTCATCGACGAATTGCACACCATGGTCGGCGCCGGCAAGGGTGAGGGCGCGATGGATGCCGGCAACATGCTCAAGCCGGCCCTGGCGCGCGGCGAGCTGCACTGCATCGGCGCCACCACGCTGGACGAATACCGCCAGTACATCGAGAAGGACGCCGCGCTGGAGCGGCGCTTCCAGAAGGTGTTCGTGGGCGAGCCTTCCGTGGAGGACACCATCGCGATCCTGCGCGGTCTGAAGGAGCGCTACGCCGTGCACCACGGCGTGGAGATCACCGACCCGGCGATCGTCGCCGCGGCCACCCTGTCCAACCGCTACATCGCCGACCGCCAGCTGCCGGACAAGGCGATCGACCTGATGGACGAGGCCGCCTCGCGCATCCGCATGGAGATCGACTCCAAGCCGGAGGAGCTCGACCGGCTGGAGCGCCGGCTGATCCAGCTGAAGATCCAGCGCGAGATGCTGAAGAAGGAAAAGGACGCCGAGTCGAAGCAGCGCCTGGCCGACCTGGAAACCGATATCGAGAAGCTCGAACGCGAGTTCTCCGATCTCAACGAGGTATGGAAATCGGAGAAGGCTGCGCTGCAGGGCACGACCAAGGTCAAGGAGCAGATCGAGCAGGCCAACCAGGAACTGGAGGCCGCGCGGCGTGCACAGGATTACGCGCGAATGAGCGAGATCCAGTACGGCAAGTTGCCCGAACTGGAAAAGCAGCTCGCCGCGGCGCAGGCCGCCGAGACGCAGGATTTCAAGCTGGTGCAGACGCGCGTCACCGCCGACGAAATCGCCGAAGTGGTGTCGCGCTGGACGGGCATCCCGGTCAGCAAGATGCTGGAAGGCGAGCGCGACAAGCTGTTGAAGATGGAAGACGAGCTGCACAAGCGCGTGGTCGGCCAGGACGAGGCCGTGCACGCCGTGGCCGACGCGATCCGCCGCTCGCGAGCCGGCCTGTCCGATCCGAACCGGCCGAACGGCTCGTTCCTGTTCCTGGGCCCCACCGGCGTGGGCAAGACCGAGCTGTGCAAGGCGCTGGCCGAGTTCATGTTCGACACCACCGACGCGATGGTGCGCATCGACATGAGCGAGTTCATGGAGAAGCACTCGGTGAGCCGGCTGGTCGGCGCACCGCCGGGCTACGTCGGCTACGAGGAAGGCGGCTACCTCACCGAGGCGGTGCGCCGGCGGCCGTACAGCGTGATCCTGCTGGACGAGGTGGAGAAGGCGCACCCGGACGTGTTCAACATCCTGCTGCAGGTGCTCGACGACGGCCGCCTCACCGACGGCCAGGGCCGCACCGTGGACTTCCGCAACACCGTCATCGTGATGACCTCGAACCTCGGCTCGCAGATGATCCAGGACGCGGCGGAAAGCGGCGGCGACGCGGAGGAGCAGTACACCCAGATGAAGGCCTCGGTGATGGGCGTGGTGCAGGCGCACTTCCGCCCCGAGTTCATCAACCGGCTCGACGAGATCGTGGTGTTCCGGCCGCTGGACAAGAACCAGATCCGCGCCATCGCGAAGATCCAGCTCGAATACCTGGAGAAGCGCCTGGCCGAGCGGCAGCTCAAGCTGGACGTGGGCGACGACGCGCTGACCCTGCTCGGCAACGTCGGCTTCGATCCGGTCTACGGCGCACGGCCGCTGAAGCGGGCGATCCAGCAGCAACTGGAGAATCCGCTCGCGCGGCAGATCCTGGAGGGTCGTTTCCAGGGCGGCGACACCATCCACGTGTCGACCGCCGGCGGCCAGCTGGTGTTCCGGTAGCCGCGGGTCAACCCGGCGCGGCGGATGCTTCCGGCGCGCCGGGTTCGGTGTCGGTTCCCGTGTGGAGGCCGCAGCGCAGATCCCGCGCGTCGACCTTGCCCCAGCCGATCAGCTCACCAGTGATAGGCCACCGTGCCGTAGTAGTACGCGCCGCTGAAGCCGAACGGCGACGAGCCCGAGTAGGTCAGGATGCCGTGGAAGTTGTTGGCGGCGCTGCTGCGTTCGGGGTAGGCGTTGTTGAGGTCGTTGGCGCCCACGGTGAAAGTCCAGTTGTTCCAGGCGTAGTTCGCGTTGGCGTCGAGCACGAAGCGCGCGCCATAGGTCTGGTCCGTGGCCGGGTTGTTGCCCAGCGTGGTGAACTGGCCGTAGCGGGTCAGCTGGCCGTGGAAGCTCCAGTTGCCGACGTTCCAGTCGGTGGCGAGGAACGCCTTGGTGCGCGGGGCACCCTTGGTGATGCGGCCCTGTTCGGTGCGGTCGATGATCGGCAGGGTCAGCCCGACCAGGCCCAGTTGCGGCGGGTTCGGCGCGATCGCGCGGATGTCGGTCTTGTTGTAGTTCACTCCGCCGGTGAACTTCAGCGCGGAGTGTTCCAGCTGCAGCGGCCAGGTGGCCACCAGGTCGACACCGCGGGTGCGCGTGTCGACCGCGTTGGTGAAGAAGCGGCCGCCGCTGACGAACGGGATGCCCACCGAGGTGAGGTAGTCCTGCACCGGCGTGCCGACCAGGTTGCCGCTGAGGATGATCCGGTGGTCGATGTCGATCTGGTAGAAATCCAGCGTGGTGTACAAGCCGCTGGAAGGCGTCAGCACCAGGCCGAGACTGTAGTTGCGTGATTTTTCCGGCTTCAATGCCTGCGCCCCCAGCGCCTGCGCCGCCGGATTGCTGACCGGGAAGGTGCGGATCGTGTAAGGGATCAGGTTGCCGCTGCCGTCGGCGACGAAGTTGATCGCGGTGCTGGAGTAGTACTCCTGCTGCAGCGACGGCGCGCGGAAGCCGTTCGATACGGTGCCGCGCAGGGCCAGCGCGTCGGTGAAGGCGAAACGCCCGGACAACTTGGCCGAGGTGGTGCCGCCGAAATCGCTGTAATGCTCGCGGCGCACCGCCAGCCCGGCAGAGAGCTTGTCGGTGAGATCGCTCTCCAGGTCCACGTACAGCGCGCGGCTGTTGCGCGAGTGCGAGCCGGCGTCGCCGGGCTGGTAGCCGGGGAACACCTGCGCGCCGGACCCGGCGTACGAGGCTGCGTCGCCCTGCTTGAGGGTGAACTTCTCGCGGCGATATTCCAGCCCCCAGGCCACGGACAAGCCGTTCGGCAGCATGGCGGGCTGGAAATCGCGGCTGAAGTCGGCGTTGTAGACGTCCTGCCGGTTGCTCAGGGTGCCGATGTAGAAGCCGGTGGGCGAGTCCGGATCCAGCGAGTAGTTGTAGGTGTCGCTGGTGTGCAGCTTCCAGTGGTTGCCGCCGGTGTTGGCGCTGAGGTCGTAATGCCAGCCGGCCAGCGTGCCGCGCAGGCCGAGCACTTCGCTGTCGTCGCGGATCGCGCTGTTCTCGATCGGCAGATAGCCGTCCGGATAGACCGTCGCCGCGCCCGGGTAGCTGTCGGCGTAGGTCGACAGCGAACGGAAGAAGCCGCCGGCGCTCACGTTGCGCTTGTTGAACAGGCTGAAGGCGTAGAGCTGCGCGTTCGGCGTGAAGTCGTACTGCAGGTTGACCGCCGCCTGCTTCGCCTTCACCAGCGGGATGCCGTAGTGGAAGGTGACCTGGCCGTAGCTCGGGTCGCCGGGGTAGCGCACGTCGGCGCCGGCGCGGTTGGTCGGGTCCTGGTGGCTGACGTCCGCGCTCAGGTGCACCCAGCCCTTGTCGCCGAGCTTGAAGCCGCCGTCGGCGCCGCCCTGCCAGGTGGTGCCGTCGCCCTTGCTGTACTGCCCGCCGGTGACGCTGGCCGAACCATGCTCGGCGCCGCCCTTGAGGATGATGTTGATGACGCCGGCGATCGCGTCCGAGCCGTATTGCGCCGCGGCGCCGTCGCGCAGCACCTCGACGCGTTCGATCGCGTTGACCGGGATCGCGTTGATGTCCACCGGCGAGGAGCCGCGGCCCAGCGAGCCGTTGACGTTGACGATCGCAGTGGTGTGCTGGCGCTTGCCGTTGATCAGCACCAGGGTCTGATCCGGCGAGAGTCCACGCAGTTGCGCGGGCTGGATCGCGTCGGTGGCGTCGGTCACCGACGGTTGCGGGAAATTGAACGAAGGCAGCAGCACGCGCAGCGCGGTGGCGAGGTTGGTGGCGCCGGTGCCGACCAGGTCCTGCGGCGTCAGCACGTCGATCGGCGCCAGCGAGGTGGCCTCGGTGCGGTCGAACACGCGAGTGCCGGTGACGACCACGGCCTGCAGCGCGGTGACGTTCTTGGCGGCAGGCTTGTCCGGCGCGGCGCCGGGGTCCTGGGCGCGCGCGGGCAGGGAGAGGGCAAACGAGGACAGGACGAGGGCGATGGCGGCGGCGAGGCCGCCCCGGATCGGGAATGATTTGGCTTGCATGCGCGAACCCCGGGCAATGGCGAGCATGTAGTCGGCGGGTCCATGACTGCGACCTGGCACGCGCATTCGCTCGGGGATGTGGTGTCGTGCGTCCCTGACGGGCTCGAACTTAGGTTGCTGCAGAATGACCTGTCAAGCGCGGCGCCGTCGGCGCGGCGAAGGAACTTGCGAGGGGCTTGCGCCATCCTCCGCACGAGCGCCTCGCGAACGCATCATGGCGCCATCGGCGCCACGCAAACGGCGACATGATGCAGGCGTGGCTGCGCTCGCGCGGATCGGGCACCGGTGTGCCCGATCCGCATCCGGTGGTGCGCGGCCGGGCTTCGACATCGAGAACCCGGCGACATCTTCAGTCGAGATCCAGCGAATCGCGGTCGCCCTGGCGACGCTTCTGTTCCTTCTGCTCGTAGCGGGCCTCGCAGCCGTCGCGCTTGACCATGGCGCAGTCGAGATAATCGGTGGCCTCGATCAGCGCGGCGCGCACCGCCTTGCTGGCCGGCGTCTTCTGCTTGTGGCCGAAGTCGCCGCCGACTCCGCTGGCGTACCCGCTCAGGCGAATCGCCTTGTCGGTGCTGCGCCCTTCGACCGTGCGCGAGAACACGACCTCAGAGGTTTCCGCGTCGATCACGCGCAGGTCGATCGCCACATAGGCCTTGGCCTGTCCACCGCCGACGTGGAAGCCGGCGAAGCTGAGGCCGCCGCCGGTGTTGGAGGTGTCTTCCGTGTACGAGGCGACGCTGCCGGTGATCAGGTACTGCGCGCCGGTGATGTTGCCGGTGTGCGGACTGCTGCCCGGGCGCATGCGGTACGAACTGGCCAGATCCTGTTCGGCCAGCACCGCGTTGATCTTCTGCCGTTCGATGACCTTGAAATCGCCGGTGGCGCTGAGCTCGTTGCTGAGCACGTCGGCCAGTTGCGAGCCGACACCGCCGTGCCACCAGGCGACCGAGTCGCTGTTGTTGGTGAAGTCGACCACCGCGACGGTCAAGGTCGGTGCTTCGCGAGCCATGGCGGCGCCACTCGCCAGCACGGCAAGAGCCAGCATGGTGCCGGTGGCAAATCGTCGTGTTCGTTTCATCGTTGTCCCCTCCGCTTGATGGAGCGCTGATAACCCCCTGATTGCCGGGCCTCGCGCCGGCAAGCCCCCGCGCCGACGGCGTGGTCGACGCCGTGGCGGCACCGATCCCCGGCCGTAGCGCGTGGCGCAGGCCATAGTGGCCGTTTTCCGGTTCCCGGTTCAAGCGCGGCGCCCCGCGGACGTGTAGGCCCAGGCCGCGAAACCCTGTCCGCGGGATTCCGCCGGCCAGGTCGTCGTCCGTCCCGTGGCCGCGGGGGACCGCCGCGGCCAGCGGATCTGGCGACTGCCCGGCGCCGCCGCTACGATGACGCCCTGTGCGCGCCGGCCCAGTGGCCCGGCTGCGCCGCCCGCGTTGAAATCGGCGCCGGCCCACCCGATATTGCGCTTTGCCCCGCTCCACCGTGGTCGGGGGTTCAGGAACCACCATGCCCATCTACGAGTTTGAATGCAGCGGCTGCGGCCATCGTTTCGACCGCCTGCAGAAGCTGTCCGATGCCGATCCCACCGTCTGCCCCGCCTGCGCGGCGGCGAAGCTGCACCGCCTGGTCAGCGCGCCGGCGTTCCGCCTGGCCGGCAGCGGCTGGTACGAGACCGATTTCAAGAAGGACGGCGAGAAGAAGCACAACCTCGCCGGCACCGTCGCGGCGAGTCCGGAAGCCAAGTCCGCGTCGTCGCCGGAGCCGGCCGCCGCCAAGCCGGCCGCGACCGCCACGGCCGACTGAGGCCGCCGGCGGCCGTCGTGTCGCCGCCCCTGCGCTGCGCCGTCGGCATTCGCCGGATCGCCGGCGATGCTAAGATTCCGGGTCTTTTCCCCCGTTCATGCCGCCAGCCGGCCCGGAGTTTCCAGCGCATGCGCACGCATTACTGCGGCCTCGTCAACGAGGCCCTGATCGACCAGACCGTCACCCTCTGCGGCTGGGTCAACACGATCCGCCTGCAGGCGCACGTGGCCTTCGTCGACCTGCGTGACCACGAGGGCGTGGCGCAGGTGGTGATCGAGCGCGACAACGCCGCGGCGTTCGCCATCGCCGGCGAACTCGGCAACGAGTACTGCCTGCGCGTCACCGGCACGCTGCGCCGCCGCCTGGCGGCGAACGACAAGCTGAAGACCGGCGCGGTCGAACTGCTCGCCGAGCGCGTGGAGATCCTCAACGCGGCCAGGGACTTGCCGTTCGCGCTGCACGAGAACCCCAACGAGGACATGCGGATGACCTACCGCTACCTCGACCTGCGCCGCCCCGAGATGCAGGCAATGCTGCGCAAGCGCACGCGGCTGGTGCAGACGCTGCGCCGCTACCTCGACGCGCGCGGCTTCCAGGACATCGAGACGCCGATCCTGACCAAGGCCACGCCCGAGGGCGCGCGCGACTACCTGGTGCCCAGCCGCGTGCATCCGGGCCAGTTCTACGCGCTGCCGCAGTCGCCGCAGCTGTTCAAGCAGATCCTGATGATGGCCGGCTTCGACCGTTACTACCAGATCGCGCGCTGCTTCCGCGACGAGGACCTGCGCGCCGATCGCCAGCCGGAATTCACCCAGCTCGACATGGAGTTCGCCTTCGTCGAGGAGAAGGACGTGCAGGACATGGTGGAGGAGCTGATCCGCCACGTGTTCCGCGAGGTGCAGGGCGTGGAGCTCGACGCCGTGTTCCCGCGCATGACCTGGGCGGAGGCGATGCGTCGCTTCGGCTCGGACAAGCCCGACCTGCGCCTTGCGCTGGAACTGGTCGACGTGGCCGACGCGCTGAAGGGCGTGGAGTTCAAGGTGTTCGCCGAGCCGGCCAACGATCCGGCCGGTCGCGTGGCCGCGTTGCGCGTGCCGGGCGGCGCGGCGCTGTCGCGCAAGGACATCGACGTGTTGGCTGCCTACGTCGCCAGGTACGGCGCGAAGGGCCTGGCCTGGATCAAGGTCGAGGACCGCGCCAAGGGACGCGAGGGCGTCAGCTCGCCGGTGGCCAAGTTCCTCGACGACGTGGCGCTCGCTGCCGTGCTCGACGCGACCGGCGCGCAATCCGGCGACATCGTGTTTGTCGGCGCGGGCAAGTGGAAGACCGTCACCGACTTCATGGGCGCGCTGCGGCTCAAGGTCGGCAAGGATCGTTCCCTGGTCGAGGAGGGCTGGAAGCCGCTGTGGGTTACCGACTTCCCGATGTTCGAGTACGACGAGGGCGAGCAGCGCTACGTGGCCCTGCATCATCCGTTCACCGCGCCGAAGATCGACGACATCGCCGACCTGAAGAGCCATGCAGCCACTGCCGTCAGCCGCGGCTACGACATGGTGCTCAACGGCAACGAGATCGGCGGCGGCTCGATCCGCATCCATCGCCCGGACATGCAGAGCGCGGTGTTCGGCCTGCTGGGCATTGGCGCGGAGGAGGCGCAGGCCAAGTTCGGCTTCCTGCTCAAGGCGCTGAAATTCGGCGCGCCGCCGCACGGCGGCATCGCCTTCGGTATCGACCGCATCGCCGCGCTGATGGCCGGCACCGAGTCGATCCGCGACGTGATCGCCTTCCCCAAGACCACCAGCGCGCAGGACCTGATGACCGACGCACCGTCGCCGGTATCCGCCGCCCAGCTGAAGGAGTTGTCGGTGGCGACCGTCGAGGGCAAGCCCTGAGGCGCGAGGCGCGTACCCTTGCCGACAGCCGGTGGTGGCGAGACGCGTGATGACCGAATCCCGAAATCCCGATCCCGAGTCCCGGCTGCAGGCCCACGTGATCCTGCTGCACGGCCTATGGATGCGCGGGTTCGCGCTGTCCATGCTGCATCACCGGTTGATGGAGGCCGGCTTTCGCGTGCACCGCTTCGATTACCTGAGCGTGGCCGCCAGCCAGCAGCACATCCTGGATCGCCTGCACCAGCGCATCGCCACGCTGGCCGGCGAGGCCGACGCGGTGCACCTGGTCGGCCACAGCCTGGGCGGGCTGCTCGCGCTGCGGGCCTGCAGCGACGGCAAGGCGCTGCCGCCGGGACGCATCGTCTGCCTCGGCTCGCCACTGCGCGGCAGTGCCGCCGCGCGCGGTTTTGCCCGCTGGGGTCGCGGCGGCGAGCTGTTGCTGGGACACAACCGCCAACTGCTGGAAGAAGGGTTCGAGCGCTGGGATGGCGAGCGCGAGGTGGGCGTGATCGCCGGCCGCGTCGCGCTTGGGCTGGGCGCCGTGCTGGGTCAGCTGGAGGGCGAGCACGACGGCACCGTGGCGGTGGCCGAGACGCGCCTGCCGGGGTTGGCCGACCATTGCGTGGTCGAATCGAGCCACACCAGTCTGCTGTTCTCGCCGGAGGTGGCGCGGCGGGTGGCCTGTTTCCTGCGCGAGGGGCGATTTGCCGCGGAGCCGGGCGCCGGCACACCTGCCGATTTCAGGTAAAATTGCCCGCTTGTCCAATCGCTTCATGCAGGAATCGCCATGGGTAGAGGCCCGTCCATCGAAGGTCGCAAGAACGCCGAGGACGCCAAGCGCGCCAAGGTGTTCACCAAGCTGATCCGCGAGATCACCGTCGCCACCCGCGCCGGCGTGGCCGACCCTGGCGGCAACCCGCGCCTGCGCGCGGCGGTGGACAAGGCGCTGTCGGCCAACATGACCAAGGACACCATCGAGCGCGCGATCAAGCGCGGCTCCGGTGCCGATGGCGGCGCCGACATGCAGGAGCTGCGCTACGAAGGCTACGGCCCGGCCGGCATCGCGCTGATCATCGACTGCTTCACCGACAACCCCACCCGCACCGTGGCCGACGTGCGCTACGCGCTGACCAAGCACGGCGGCAACCTGGGCACCTCCGGCTCGGTGGCCTTCCAGTTCACCCGCTGCGGCGAGCTGGTGTTCGCCACCGACAACGACGCCAGCGCCGAGGAATTCGTGCTCGACTCCGCGCTCGAGGCCGGTGCCGACGACGTGATCAACGAACACGGCGAGAGCATCGTGCTGTGCGCGCCGGAGCACTTCGAGGCGATACAGCAGGCCCTGATCGACGCCGGCCTCAACGCCGTGCATGCCGGCGTGGTGATGCGCCCGAACAACCGCGTCGAGGTGCCGGCCGAGGCGCTGGAACCGCTGCAGGACCTGCTCGACAAGCTCGACGCGCTGGATGACGTGAGTGAGGTGTCGCACAACGCCTTGCTGCCAGCCGATGGCTAGCAGCAAGGCGGGGAATCGGGAATCGGGAATCGGGAATCGGACAAGCCGGCTCGCTTCAACCGATTCCCCATTCGCGATTCCCCATTCCCGCGCGGTGCGCATCATCGGCATCGACCCGGGCAGCCAGCGCACGGGCGTGGGCATCATCGACGTCGACGACGGCGGCAAGCTGGTCCACGTGTTCCATGGCGCGCTGGCGGTGACGGGGGAGGCGAGTTTCCCGCTGCGCCTGAAACGCATCTTTGACGAACTGTGTGACATCATCGCCGCCCATCAGCCGGTCGAGTGCGGCATCGAGCGCGTTTTCATGGCGCGCAATGCCGATTCCGCGCTGAAACTGGGGCAGGCACGCGGCGCCGCGATCTGCGCGGTGGTCAGTCGGGGGATCGTGGTGCACGAATACGCGGCAACCGAGGTCAAGCAGTCCGTGGTCGGCAGTGGCCGCGCCGACAAGGCGCAGGTGCAGCACATGATCGGCGTGCTGCTCGGCCTCAAGGGCCCGCTGCAGGCCGACGCCGCCGATGCATTGGCCATCGCGGTGGCGCACGCGCACACCCGCGCCAGCCTGGCCCGCGTCGGCATCCCGCGCACGGCGTGGAGGCGGCGCCGGTGATCGGCCGACTGCGTGGCACCCTGGTTTCCCGCCAGCCGCCCTCGCTGCTGGTGGAGGTGGCCGGCGTCGGCTACGAGGTCGAGGCGCCGATGTCCACGATCTACGACCTGCCCGCCACCGGCGCCGAAGTGACCTTGCTGATCCATCACGCGGTGAAGGAGGACAGCGTCGCGCTGTACGGCTTCCTGCGCGAGAACGAGCGCACCCTGTTCCGCAGCCTGCTCAAGGTCAGCGGTATCGGCGCGAAAATCGCGCTGGCGGTGCTGTCGGGCGTTTCCACCGAGCATTTCGCCCGGCTGGTGCATGCCGGCGACGTGGTGGCGCTGACCAAGATCCCGGGCATCGGCAAGAAGACCGCCGAGCGCATCGTGGTGGAGCTGCGCGACCGCGTCGACGGCTTGTCCACTCCCGGCGGCGTATCCCTGCCGGGTGCCGCCGCAGCGCTGGATACCGCAGGCGAGGCGACGGTGGCGCTGCAGCAGCTCGGCTACAAACCCGTCGAAGTGAGCCGGCTGGTGCAGAAGGTCGCCGCGGAAGGTGACAGCGCCGAGGCCATCATCCGCAAGGCCTTGCGCGCCGCGTTGGGCAACTAGGCCGTCAGGATTTCCATGAGCGAACAAGTGCACGACCAGGCGCCCGCTTCCAGCGGCGTCGACAACGGCCACGGCGCCAGGTCGGCCCTGATCCTCGGGGCGCTGGGCGTGGTGTTCGGCGACATCGGCACCAGTCCGCTGTACACGATGCACGAGACCTTCCTGCCCGATCACGGCCTGCACCCGCACCCGAGTACCGTGCTGGGCATCCTGTCGCTGGTCACCTGGTCGCTGATCATGGTGGTGGCGGTGAAGTATGTCAGCCTGGTGATGCGCGCCGACAACAAGGGCGAGGGCGGCATCATGGCCTTGATGACCCTGGCCCAGCGCGCGGCCGGCAAGTCGGTGCGTGCACGGCGGCTGATCATGCTGATGGCCTTGTTGGGCGCCGCGCTGTTCTTCGGCGATGGCGTGATCACGCCGTCGATCTCGGTGCTCTCGGCGGTCGAGGGCCTGCAGGTCGCCGCGCCGTCGCTGTCGCACTACGTGGTGCCGATCACCGTGGTGATCCTGCTCGGCCTGTTCTGGCTGCAGCGCCACGGTACCGCCCGCATCGGCGTGCTGTTCGGGCCGATCATGATGCTGTGGTTCCTGGCGCTGGCGGTGATCGGCGTGCACAACATCATCAAGGCGCCGGGCGTGCTGTGGGCGCTCAATCCGTACCATGCGGTGCAGTTCTTCATGACGCACGGCGCGGCCTCGTTCCTGGCGCTGGGTTCGGTGGTGCTGTGCGTGACCGGCGCCGAGGCGCTGTACACCGACATGGGCCATTTCGGGCGCTACCCGATCCGCGCAGCATGGTTCGGTTTCGTGATGCCCGCGCTGCTGCTGAACTACTACGGCCAGGGCGGTCTGCTGCTCGATCATCCCGAGGCGATCGCCAACCCGTTCTACCACTCGGTGCCGGACTGGGCGCTGTACCCGATGATCGGGCTGGCCACGCTGGCTACCGTGATTGCTTCGCAGGCGGTGATCTCCGGCGCGTTCACCGTGTGCCGGCAGGCGATTCAGCTCGGCTTCCTGCCGCGCATGCAGGTGGTGCACACCTCGCGCGAGGCGATCGGGCAGATCTTCCTGCCGTGGGTCAACCGCGGCCTGATGGTGGCGGTGATCGCCACCGTGATCGGTTTCGGCTCCTCCAACGCCCTGGCTGGCGCCTACGGCATCGCGGTGACCGGCACCATGGCGATCGACACCGTGCTGACCATGATCGTGGCGCGCCGCATGTGGCACTGGAGCCGCACCGTGGTGATCCTCACCGGCCTGCTGCTGCTGGTGATCGACCTGAGCTACTTCGGCGCCAACACGCTGAAGATTCCCGACGGCGGCTGGTTCCCGCTGGTGCTCGGCGTGCTGCTGTTCACCGTGATGACCACCTGGCGCCGCGGCCGCGAACTGGTGGTGCGCGAGATCAAGCAGGGCGGCCTGGCGCTGGCGCCGTTCATCGAGAACATGACCGAGCATCCGCCGATGCGGGTGCCGGGCACGGCAGTGTTCCTGACCGCCAACCAGGAGGCCGTGCCGCATGCGCTGCTGCACAACCTGAAGCACAACAAGGTGCTGCATGAGCGCAACGTGCTGCTCACCGTGGCAATCCTGGAAACGCCGGTGGCCGATGCCGAGGAGCGCATCCACATCAGCCGGCTGAGCGACGATTTCTACAGCCTGGAGTTGCGCTTCGGTTTCGCCGAGGACCCCAACATCCCGCTGGCACTGTCGCGCTGCACCCGCGAAGGGCTCGGTTTCGACATGATGGATACCACCTTCTTCCTGTCGCGCGAGAGCATCGTTTCCAGCGAGCGGCGCCCGGGCATGGCGCCCTGGCGCGACAAGCTGTTCGCCTTCATGGCGCGCAATGCGCTGCCCGCCACCGCCTTCTTCCAGATCCCCGGCAACCGGCTGATCGAGCTGGGCGCTCAGGTGGAAATCTGAAGCTGCAGGACAGCGCCCTGTGTGCGCGAAGCTTTTGCGCGCCGTGAAGAGGGGCATCGGGCACAAGGTGCGCTCCTACATACCCGGTGTGAGCCTGCCATAATCCCCGCATGACCGAAGCGCGCATCATCACCGCCGCCGCCCAGCTCGACGACGAAGCGCTGGAGGCGACCATCCGCCCCAGGCGGCTGGCCGAATACCTGGGCCAGCAGGCGGTGCGCGAGCAGCTCTCGATCTACATCGAGGCGGCGAAGAAGCGCGGCGGCGCGCTGGACCACGTGCTGGTGTTCGGTCCGCCGGGCCTGGGCAAGACCACGCTGAGCCACGTGATCGCCAACGAGCTGGGCGTGAACCTGCGCTCCACCTCCGGCCCGGTGCTGGAACGCGCCGGCGACCTCGCCGCGCTGCTGACCAACCTGGAGGCGAACGACGTGCTGTTCGTCGACGAGATCCACCGCCTGTCGCCGCTGGTCGAGGAAGTGCTGTACCCGGCGATGGAGGACTTCCAGATCGACATCATGATCGGCGAAGGCCCGGCCGCGCGCTCGATCAAGCTGGACCTGCCGCCGTTCACCCTGATCGGCGCCACCACCCGCGCCGGCATGCTCACCGCCCCGCTGCGCGATCGCTTCGGCATCGTGCAGCGGCTGGAGTTCTACACCACCGACGAGCTCACCGCGATCGTGCGCCGCGCGGCGAACATCCTCGGCATCGCCTGCGCGCCGGAAGGGGCGCAGGAAATCGCCCGCCGCTCGCGCGGCACGCCGCGCATCGCCAACCGCCTGCTGCGCCGGGTGCGCGACTACGCCGAGGTGCGCGCCGGCGGCGAGATCACGCTGGCGGCGGCGCAGGCCGCGCTGGACATGCTGAAGATCGACCCGCAGGGCTTCGACGAGCTGGACCGGCGCCTGCTCGGCCTGATCGTCGAGAACTTCGGCGGCGGCCCGGTCGGGGTGGAGTCGCTGGCCGCCGCGCTGAGCGAGGACCGCGGCACGCTGGAAGACGTGGTCGAGCCGTACCTGATCCAGCAAGGCTACCTGGTACGTACCGCCCGCGGCCGCATGGTCAGCGCCCGGGGCTGGCGCCATCTGGGGCTGACCCCGCCGCCGCGGCAGGCGCAGGCGGCCGACCTGTTCGACGGCGGGGCCGACAATGCCTGAGCTTGCCGCGGAGCCCCCCTTCAGCTGGAAGGTGCGCGTCTATTGGGAAGACACCGACGCCGGCGGCGTGGTCTACCACGCCGGCTACCTGCGTTTCATGGAACGCGCCCGCAGCGAGTGGATGCGCGCGCTGGGCGTGGACCAGATGGCCTACAAGCAGGCTACCGGGCTGGCCTTCATGGTGCGCGACATGCACATCGACTTCCTCCGTCCCGCCCTGCTGGATGATGAACTGTCGGTAACGGTGGAAGTCAAAGAACGCCGCGCTGCCAGTATCCTGTTCGCCCAGACGATCATGAAGGCGGACGGCAAGTGCCTGGTTCGCGCCAGCGTGCGCGTGGCGTGCGTGGAGCTGGAACGCATGCGGCCGGCGGCGATACCGCCGGATCTGATCCCGCAACCCGAAGCCTGACACCCGTCCCTCGTCGAAATCCGCGGAGTACCTGCAAGCCATGAATGGTGGACTGAACATTTTCACGCTGGTGGCCGATTCGAGCCTGCCGGTGCAACTGGTGCTGCTGATCCTGCTGGTGTTCTCGTTCCTGTCGTGGGTGATCATCATCCGCAAGTACACCCAGACCAAGGCCGCGCTGGAAGACGCCGAGGCGTTCGAGGAGCGCTTCTGGTCCGGCGGCGACCTGGCCCAGCTGTTCCGCGAGGTCAGCAATCGCGGCGACAGCGGCGGCATCGAGAACATCTTCGAATCGGGCTTCCGCGAGTTCGCCCGCCAGCGCCAGCGCAAGACGCACGACGCGCGCGCGGCGATCGAGGGTTCCGAGCGCGCAATGCAGGTGGCCGGCACCCGCGAGATCGGCCTGCTCGAGCGCAACCTGGAGTTTCTCGCCAACGTCGGCTCGATCAGCCCGTACGTGGGCCTGTTCGGCACGGTGTGGGGCATCATGGGCGCGTTCCAGGGCCTGGGCGACATGAAGGACGTGACCATCGCCGTGGTGGCGCCGCATATCTCCGAGGCGCTGATCGCCACCGCCATGGGCCTGTTCGCCGCGATTCCGGCGCAGTGGGCGTACAACCGCTACGCCACCAAGGTCGAGCGCATCGCCTCGCGCTACGACGTATTCCAGGAGGAGTTCTCCTCCGTGCTGCAGCGGCAGATCCAGACCGACGACGCAGCCTGAGCGGAGAGCGATCATGCGAACCTCCGGGCGCGGCAAGCGCTACAAGCTGAAATCCGAGATCAACGTGGTGCCCTACATCGACGTGATGCTGGTGCTGCTGATCATCTTCATGGTCACCACGCCGATGCTCAACAACAGCGTCGACGTGCAGCTGCCGCAGTCCGATGCCAAGTCGCTGCAGCAGAAGAAGGATCCGGTGCTGGTGTCGGTGCTGCAGGACGGCCAGCTCTACCTCACCCTGAGCGGAGCGAAGAGGGAGCTGGTGGACGCGGACACGCTCAAGCTGAAGGTCGGCGCCTTCGTGCGCGAGAACCCGCAGGTGAACGTGCTGGTCGGCGGCGACGAGCGCGGCAGCTACGGCGGCGTGTTCAAGGTGCTGGCCGACCTGCAGGCCGCCGGCGTGGCCAAGGTCGGCCTGATGGGCCAGCCGGGCCCCGCGAACGAGCCAGGCAAGGGCACGTCCGATGGACGAAAGTAGGGCGACGCCGAAGGCGGTCGTGCTGTCCGCCGTATTGCATATCGGCATCGTGGGGTTCCTGTTCCTCGCCGTTCTGCCGTGCGCGTCGTACGAGAGCTTCTTCAACGCGTTGCACCTGCCGTCGTGGATGAACCCGATCACCTGCACGGTGCCGTTGAAGCTGCAGGGCCCGATCATCGAGGCCACCCTGATCGGCCCCACCGGCAGCCCGCCGCCGAAGGCGGTCAAGGTCAAGCCGGTGCCCAACACGGTCCCGCCGCCGCCCACCGTGACCCCGCCCAAGCCGACGCCGGAGAAGCCGGCGGTGAGCCAGTTGCCGCCGCCGCCGAAGCATCCGGACACGGTCGACCAGGAGCGCGTGGTCGAGGACGCGGCGCTGAAGGCGGAAGAGGCGAAGAAGGTGCAGGAGGAGAAGGAGCGCCAGCGCCAGGCCGAGCTAGACGCCCAGGCGGCCAAAAAGAAAGAGGAGGAGCGCAAGAAGCTCGACGCGATCTTCGCCAAGATGGCGGCCGCTTCCGCGCAGACGCGGCAGCTGGACAACAAGGCGAAACAGGCCCAGCAGCAATTGGCCGACCTGAAGAATGCGCAGGACAACGCGCGTTCCGACCTGCCGCCCGCTTCCCAGCTGCAGACGGGCAACAACAGCCCGGACAGCGATCTGAGCAGCGAGTATGCAGCGGCCATTCAGAATGCGGTCACACCGAACTGGTTACGTCCGGATAACATGCCGGAAGTGCCGTGCGATGTTCACATCGTGCAGTCACCCGGCGGTGACGTCCTGAGCGCCACGGTCGATTCCAGTTGCCCGTACGACGAGGCCGGAAGGCGCTCGGTGGAAAACGCCGTGTTGCGCACCAAGACCTTGCCGTACAAGGGGTTCGAAAAAGTGTTCCGGCGCAATCTCACCTTCACCTTCAGGCCGCAATGACCAAGCCCACGCGAAAGTTTAGTCTCGCCGTCGCCCTCCTCATGCTGGCCGCGGCCGCGCTGTTTGCCGGCCCGGTGGTGGCGCAGTCGCCGTTGACGGTGGACATCGTCGGCGGCGTCAAGACCGCCACGCCGATCGTGGTGGTGCCGTTCGCCCAGCAGGGCGGTGCGCCGCTGTCGACCGACGTGGCCGACGTGATGCGCAACGATTTCAACCGCTCCGGCAAGTTCCGCTCGCTGGCCAGGAGCGACATCGTGGAAACGCCGGCGCAGGGCTCGGAGATCAAGTTCGCCACCTGGCGCCTGCTCAAGCAGGACTACATCGTGGTCGGGCGCATCGGCGATGCCGGCAACGGCACGCTCACCGTCACCTACGAGCTGTGGGACATCAACAAGCAGCAGGAGCTGCTCGGCGGCACCTTCACCACGCCGGCCGGCGACCTGCGCGGCGTGGCGCACCGGATGGCCGACAAGATCTACGAGAAGATCACCGGCGTGCGCGGCGCGTTCTGGACGCGCATCGCCTACGTCACCTCGGTGGGCCTGGGCAACAACACGACCTATTCGCTGATCGTCGCCGACTCCGACGGCTACAACCCGCAGGTGGCGGTGCGTTCGCGCGAGTCGCTGCTGTCGCCGGCGTGGTCGCCGGACGGTTCCAGCATCGCCTATGTCTCCTTCGAGGACGGCAATTCCTCGATCCGCATCCAGAACATCCTCACCGGCGCGCGGCAACTGGTGTCCGCCCGCAAGGGCATCAACGGTGCGCCGTCATGGTCGCCGGACGGCAAGAAGCTCGCGGTGTCGCTGTCCTATGTGGGCAACCCGGAAATCTTCGTGATCGACCTGGCCACCCACCAGACCACCCGGCTGACCAACAGCCTGTCGATCGACACCGAACCGGTCTGGGCGCCGGATGGCCAGAGCGTCTATTTCACCTCCGACCGCTCCGGTCGCCCGCAGATCTACCAGGTGTCTGCCGCGGGCGGCACGCCGCAGCGGATCACCTTCCAGGGCCAGTACAACGCCAAGGCCTCGGTGAGCTACGACGGCAAGCAGATCGCCATGGTGCAGGGCGGCGGGAACGTGTATCGTATCGTCATTCAGGATCAGAGTCTGGGCGGGCAGCAGCGGTTCATTTCGCCAGGCCCGCTGGACGACTCGGTCAGCTTCGCACCCAATGCCAGCATGCTGCTGTATTCAGCCACCGAAGGTAGTCGTGGAGTCCTGTATTCCGTGTCCAGCGACGGTATGGTGCGCGATCGCCTGCGCCTCGCCGAAGGCAACGTGCAGGAACCCTCCTGGGGGCCTTATCGGGAACCTTGAATTTTCGTGTCGCCGCGTGGCCAGCTGCGCGACGGCATGATGCCCATGGAACGGGCCCGGACGGCGCCTTCTGCGCGTTTCGGTTTCGGGTGGGACGCGCGGTGCGGACCCGCCAGGCAGAGCGGCCATGCAGCATCACGCATCGTCGATCTTTCGGATGTCAAAATAACAGCCGGTCAACCGGCGACCAGCGTTTGTAACCTCCATCGTCATCTGTTTGTCGGAACTCAACTCGCTATAAGGAACGTCACCATGAACAATACCGTTCGCATTGCCCTGGTTGCCCTGCTCTGCGTGGGCGCGGCAGCGTGCAGCAAGAAGGCGGAAGTCAAGCCGCAGCCACCGGTCGAGCAGACCGCGCCGCCGCCGGCCGCTCCCGTGTCCGATGGCAAGTACACCCCCGCCGACCTCGATACCGATGCCTGCCTGCGTCAGCGCGTCGTGTACTTCGACTTCGACAAGTCCGAGATCAAGCCGGAGTTCCAGCAGATCATGGCGTGCCACGCCAAGTACCTGCAGGATCGCCCGAGCGCCCAGCTGCGTCTGGAAGGCAACACCGACGAGCGCGGTACCCGCGAGTACAACCTGGGCCTCGGCGAGCGTCGTGCCAATGCCGTCGACAGCGCGCTGCAGGCCAATGGCGGCTCGGCCAGCCAGATGACCGTCATCAGCTACGGCAAGGAAAAGCCGGTTTGCCGCGAGCACAATGAAGACTGCTGGAGCAAGAACCGCCGCGTCGAGATCGTCTACACGGCGCAGTAATGATGAAGCGACTGGCTAAGGGTTTTTCGGCCAGGATCAGCATGGCGGGCGCCTTGGCGTCCGCCATGCTGTTCGCGCTTCCGGTATTTGCGCAGGATGCCCGGCTCAGCCTGGCCGACCGCGTCAGCCGGCTGGAGCAGCAGGCACAGGGCCGCGACCAGAACGGCACCGGCCTGGTCAACCAGATCCAGCAACTGAGCTCGCAAGTGCGCGAGATGCAGGGACAGATCGAGGAGTTGCAACACCAGTTGCAGGTGCTCGAAGACAAGAACAAGGCCCAGTACGGTGACCTCGACGCGCGCCTGGCGCGCCTCGAAGGTGGCGGTGCGGGCAATGCGCCGGCGCAGTCCGGCACCCCGGCGGCGGCCGGCGCAGCGACAGCAGCGGCGGCAGGTTCCGCCAGCGCATCGAACGCCCCGGCGGCAGCATCGAGCAGCGCCGCCCCGGCCGATCCGGCCGCGGCGCAGGCGGCTTACGACACGGCATTCCAGTCGATCCGCGGCGGCAATTACGCCGCGGCCTCGCGGCAGTTCCGTGCCTTCATCCAGCAGTACCCAAACCACGCGCTGGTGCCCAATGCCTGGTACTGGCTGGGGCAATCGTATTTCGTCACCACCAACTACGGCGTGGCGCTGGATGCGTTCAAGCAACTGGTCGGGCAGTTCCCGCAGAGCGACAAGACCCCCGACGCGCTGCTCAAGATCGGCTATTGCCAGATCGAGTTGAAGCAGGTCGACGCGGCCAAGACCACGCTGAAGCAGGTCATTGCCAAGTATCCCGGATCGGACTCGGCGAGCCTGGCGCAGGAGCGCCTGCAGCGCCTGCAAGTCCAAGCCGGCGGTTGAGGCGGCGGTGAGCGGTGACGATACGCGCGTGGCCTCCGCCACGCCTGCGACGGCAGTTGCCGAGCGCCTGCGCATCACCGAGATCTTCCACTCGATCCAGGGCGAAGCCGACGCCATCGGCTGGCGCACCGTGTTCGTGCGCCTCACCGGTTGCCCGCTGCGCTGCGTGTGGTGCGACACCGAGTATTCGTTCCACGGCGGCGACTGGCACGCGATCGACGACATCATGGCCGAGGTCGCGCGGCACGGCGCGAAGCATGTCTGCGTCACCGGCGGCGAGCCGCTGGCGCAGAAGCGCTGCCTGATCCTGCTGCGCAAGCTGTGCGACGCCGGCTATGAGGTGTCGCTGGAGACTTCCGGCGCGCTGGACGTGTCCGCCGTGGACGCGCGCGTGCACAAGGTGATGGACCTGAAGGCGCCCGATTCCGGCGAGAGCGGCCGCAACCTGTGGTCCAACCTGGATCATCTGCTGCCGCACGACCAGATCAAGATCGTGCTCGCCAGCCGCGGTGACTACGAGTGGGCGCGCGCCATGCTGACCGAGCACGCACTGACCGGTCGCTGCATGGTGCTGTTCTCCCCGGTGCACGGCGCGGTCGAACCGCGCGAACTGGCCGAGTGGATCCTCGCCGACAAGCTCGACGTGCGATTCCAGTTGCAGCTGCACAAGCTGCTGTGGAACGACGCGCGGGGGAAGTAGGGCGTTGAGCGAGAAGTGAGTGGAGAGGAGTGAGACGTGAGAGAACAGCAGCGAGCACGGACTTCTCTCACTTCTCACTCCTCTCCACTCACTCCTGTCTTTTTGTCTTGAGAGTGCGAACCATGCCTGATCAACCACCCCGCAAGGCCGTCGTGCTTGTTTCCGGCGGCATGGATTCGGCCGTCACCATTGCGCTTGCGCGCGAACAGGGCTACCAGGTGCATGCATTGAGCGTGGCCTATGGCCAGCGCCATCGTTCCGAGCTGGCGGCATCCGATCGGGTGGCGGGCATGCTCGGTGCGGTCGAGCACAAGACCGTGGCGGTCGACCTGCGCAGCATCGGCGGCTCGGCGCTCACCGCCGACATCGACGTTCCGCTCGACGCGGGCGACAGCGCCGACATCCCGGTGACCTACGTGCCGGCGCGCAACACGATCATGCTGTCGATCGCGCTGGGCTGGGCCGAGGTGCTCGGCTCCAGCGATATCTGGTGCGGTGTCAACGCGGTCGACTATTCGGGATACCCGGATTGCCGGCCGGCCTTCATCGTGGCGTTCGAAGCGCTGGCGAACGTGGCCACCAAGGCCGGTGTCGAAGGCGCCGGCATCCGCGTGCATGCGCCGCTGATGCACATGAGCAAGGCCGACATCGCGCGCGAAGGCCGCCGCCTGGGCGTCGACTTCTCCGCCACGGTCAGCTGCTACCGCGCCGATGACGAGGGCCGCGCCTGCGGTCACTGCGATGCGTGCCGGTTGCGCGCGCAGGGTTTTCGCGAGGCGGGCATGGCCGACCCCACGCGCTACGCGTGAGCGCGCGTTTGCTTGTGCCATCATGGCGCACACCGTAAAATCGAAGGCTTGCCCGGCAGACGCCGGGCGCACGCACGGGTCGTTAGCTCAGTTGGTAGAGCAGTAGACTTTTAATCTATTGGTCCCGGGTTCGAATCCCGGACGACCCACCAACTCCCCACGCGCCGCCGTTCGCGAATCCAGGCGGCGTCACGCCCCGTCACGGGCGGCCAGCGCGGCCAGCATCGCACTGCGCAGGCGCTGCGGCGAGACCGGTTTGTACAGCACCGTCAGCTTGTCGGCGAGCACCTCCTGCAGGCGCTCGGCGCGCGTCTCGCCGGTCACCAGCAGACGCGCGAAGCGCGCTTCGCCGTCGCGTTGGTAGAGGCGGTCGAGTTCCGCGAACAGGTCGATGCCGCGCTCGCCCGAGCGCAGGTGCAGGTCGCAGATCACGATGTCGACCGGCGCCGGCCAGTTCTCGATCGCCTCCTGCGCCTGCTGATGGTCTTCGGCCACCGCCACGTCGCAGCCCCAGCTGCGCAGCAGGAAGCGGATGCCGGAGAGGATCGCCGGATCGTCGTCGAGCACCAGCACCCGGCGGCCAGCCAGGTCGCCGGCGGGCTCTTCCCCCGCCTCCGTCGGCGGCGGCAACATCTGCGCGCTGGCCAGCGGCAGCTCGAAGTGGAACATGCTGCCGCGGCCGGGGCGCGAGTCCACCCCGACCACGGTGTCGAGCAGTTGCGCCAGGCGCTGTACCGTGGCCAGGCCCAGGCCGAGGCCCGACTGGGAGCCGTCGGCGAGCCCGGGGTCGCTGTGGTCGTCGATGCGGTAGAACTCGTCGAACACGTGCGCCAGGTGTTCGGCGGCGATGCCGCTGCCGGTATCCCACACCTCGATGCGCAGGCGATCGCCGCCGCAGCGGCGCGCACCGATCAGGGCGCCGCCGCGGTGGGTGAAGCGCAAGGCGTTGCTGACCAGATTGTTGAGCATGCGCGTGAGCATCGTGCGGTCGCTGCGTACCCAGTCGCGCACGGGGTGGAGGCGCAGCACCAGTCCGCGTTGCTCGGCCACCATGCTGAAGGTGCGGCTGACCGCGGCGAACACCTGGTTGAGCGGAAATTCGCTGATCTCGACCTGCACCGCGCCGGCTTCCAGCCGCGACAGGTCCAGCAGCTCGCCGAACAGATGGTCGAGCGAGTGCACGCATTCCTGGATGTGTGCGATGCGGTCCAGCCGCTGCGGGTCGTGTTCGTCGAGCGCCAGCGCGGCCGAGAACAGGGTCAGCGCGTACAGCGGCTGGCGCAGGTCGTGCGCGGCGGCGGCGAGGAAACGCGAACGGGCCTCGCTGGCCGCTTCCAGCGCGGCATTCTTGTGTTCCAGTTCGAGCGTGGCCTCCTCGATGCGCTCGCGCAGGCCGCGGCGACTCTCGAAAAGCGCGGCGGCAGCGTGGTTGAAGCCCCGCTGCAGCTCGCCGATCTCGGTGTGATCGGTCACCGGCACGCTGGCGGGCTGGTCGTCCCGACCCAGTTGCCCCACCGCGCCGGCCAGGCGCCGCAGCGGTGCGCTGATCCAGCGCGCCGCCTGCCAGCCGATCACGCCGGCCACCAGCAGGCTCAGCAGCAGCGCGATCAAGGCGTGGCGCAGCGTGGCCCGTTGCGCGGCGACGGCGTCGCGCAGGCTCACGTTGACCAGTACCGAGCCCAGCACCTGGGGCGTCGCCTGCGCGGTGTCGACGACCTCGCGCACCACGCTGGTGACGTCGTGGCCGTCGTCGGCGGCGCGATGATCGGCCAGGATCTGGCCGTCCGCGGTGCGGATCTGCACGCGTGTCACATGGGGCAGTTCACCGATCGAATCGGCGATGCGCAGCAGTTCGCGCAGCCGCATCGTCCGCAGAGGCTGCACGCACACCGACGCGGTCTGGGTGGCGATGGCGTTGGCGTTGCCGCGCGCCATCTGATGCAGGGTGTCCAGTTGCCGCTGGGTGAGCAGGGTCACCAGCAATGCAGCCGTGATCAGGGTGGGCACCAGCGCCACGAAGGCCATGCGCTGGACCAGCGACGTGTGGTGCCACAACCTTGCCAGCCACGAGTTGCCCGCCAGATCCATCGTCTGCCCGCCCCGTCGGAACACCCCGCCGATACCCCGGTACCGCCGCGGGATGCGTCGTGCACGCCGGGCGCCGTTGCCGGGAATGTAGCGCAACCCCGCGCAAAGGGAAGCGCCGGCGCGCGCTTACTCCCCCGTGCGGCGACGCCGGCGGCGGGCCAGCCGCTCGAACAGCAGCGGCAGCAGGGCGAGCAGGGCGATCGCGCCCAGCGGCAGCAGGACTTCGCGGTGCATGAACAGGCCCAGGCCGATGCGGTCGCTCTCGCTCATCGCGTCGGCCAGGCCGGCGCCAACCGACGTCTCGAACACCAGCGACACCGTGCCGCCCAGCCAGCTGGCGCCGAGGAACAGCCACAGCGGACAGCGCAGCCAGGCCAGTGCCACGGTGACCGCGCCGAACGGCAGTACCGGCACGAAGCGCAGGAACAGGGTGTAGCTGACCGGATGGCGTTCGAAGCCGTGGTGCAGCCGCGCGACCAGCGGCGGCGGCTGCGCGCTGCCCGGGCCGAACGCCTGGCGGCTGGCGAGATACAGGATCAGCGCGCCAAGGGTGAGCCCGAGCGACGAGGTCAGTGTCGCGTCGACCACGCCGAAGGCGAAGCCGCCGGCCAGGATGATCACGATGGTGCCGGGGATGCCGGTAGCCACGCCGAGGGTCAGCAGGCCGACGTAGGCCAGCCGGGCCAGCCACGGGTGTTGCTCGATCAGGGCGTGCAGCTCGGCCTGGTGGGCCAGCAACTGGCGCGGGGTCAGCGCGTGCAGCGAGCCCGAGGCGAACAGCAGCACGCCTGCCAGCAACAGCAGGGCCAGCGGCAGCGCGGCGCGCCAGCGGCTCAATACGGCGTGCCGGTGGCGCCGTAGCTGGCGAGCACGTCACGGGCCTGGTCGCGCAGGATGTCGCGGCGCACGGCGATATGGCGGCGGGCCAGTTCGCCGATCCAGTCCGCCGGCAGCGGGCCTTCGTCGAACTGGGTGAGCTCCTCCACGTCTTCCGCGCGTGCGCCGATCAGCAACTCGTCGATGCCTGCCCACACGCTGGCGCCGTAGCACTGGCAGCACGGCTGCGAGCTGGTGGCCAGCGCGTACTGGCTGCCGTCCTCGTTGAGGCGGTGCCGGCCGAGGCGCTGCTGGGCGATCATGATCGCCATCGTCTCGGCGTGGGCGACCGAGCAGCCTTGCGGCACCACGCGGTTGACGCCGACGGCGACCAGCCGCCCGCTGTGGTTGTTGAACACGGCCGCGCCGAACGGCCCGCCGCCGCCGCGCTCCACGTTCTGCCGGGACAGCTCGATCGCCAGCCCCACGCGCTCCTCGTCGCTGTGGTAGCGCTTGTTGGTATCGGCCACGTCGCCGATCCAGGGCGGCAGGGTCAGGTGGATCTGCAGCGGCAGCATCGCGGTCTTCCTACTGGCCGGCCGCGCGCGCCCAGACGTCGCGCAGGGTCACGGTGCGGTTGAACACCGGCGCGTCGGCGCGGTGGTCGTGGCGATCGGCGACGAAGTAGCCCAACCGCTCGAACTGGAAACGTTGCTCGGGGTCGACGTTCGCGGCGGCCGGCTCCAGCCAGCCGCTGACCACGCGCTTGGCCTCGGGGTTGATGTGCTCCAGCCAGCCCTTGCCATCGTCCTCGCCATCGGGCGCGGGCACGCTGAACAGGCGGTCGTACAGGCGCACCTCGGCGGCCACCGCGTGCTTCGCGCTGACC
>ERZ778017.605-NODE-605-length-46216-cov-6.463465_pt1 | contig 46216 bp, 29 predicted proteins | sample MGYA00375747_ERZ778017 | MGnify/ENA primary metagenome ERZ778017 (study PRJEB29350, sample SAMN05509838) | bioreactor metagenome | biome: bioreactor; material: wastewater | place: South Africa: University of Cape Town | collected 2014-03-17 ...
GTCAGCTTGACTCAACTTCCACGCCAAATACTTTGCTGAATGGTATAACTTGGAACCCTTGCTCGTTATTACTCTGTTAGAATCAACAGATACTGGTGGTGCACGATAAAATACAATATCGTTCTCAACTTCTCCTTCAGCCATCTTTCTCTTCTTGTTTATGCAATCACTCACGTCACTCAACTTGGCCGTATCAGGTACAGTATACGAGACTACTCCACTGCCTACCAAACCGGAATATTGCGATGGTTGAATGTTCGAAGCAACGGTCGTGGGGGTATATGAGGTAGGTCGCTTGAATTCTTGTTTTGGTTGGATTTGAGGTTGGTATTGTGGTTGGTATTGTGGTTGATATGGTGCTGGGTATTGTGGATCAGCATATCTTCTGGCATCATGCGATTGTACTTGTAACAGTCTGTATCCTCCAGGTAAGAAATTTGTTGAATCATTAGGAGTTCCGTATGATGACATTAGTCCATCATTGCCCATTGGTAATGACATTCCACTAGAGTAACTGTTAGCATAGATTGTTGAGGTGGCACCTCCTCCTCCCTTCAATTGAGAAATTGGCGTGAAAAGATAGGCAGCTCTTCCGCTTTCAGCGTCATTGTGGTCCGGCATTGGTGTTACATTTGGACTTGAAATGAATTGACCAAGATCGTCATCCAGTTTAGCTCTCGCGAGATATACGGATCCTACCAATGGAGGAGTATTTTGGAAATTTCCTTGGGTAGGCTCAGGAATTGGCATACCTTCGTATGCGTCAGGGGGTAACAATTCTCTAATTGGTGACTCGTATTTGATTAACTTTCTTTGTTCATGTAACGGAATTAATGGATGCTCGTAGTTGTCTCTGACTTCATCAGGCAAACAGGCTTTCCATGTCCTGATTCTGTTGAAAACGTGAGTTGATTCATTATATCTGAATTCACAAATGAACCATGGTGCCCCTTCTGGAATCACTCCGTCAGGTAAATCTCCTTTTTGATATCTAGTTAAAAATACAACGTAACAAGGTCCGACAATTTCGTTCACTAAATGATCACGGTATTGACCTGTTTTGCAAACTTCATTCATAAAGAATAATCTATCTTCTTTATGACAAGTTTGCTCTGGACGGTAATACCAACAAACATTGGTATATTTATTTCCATCATCAGTGGACCACAATCTGAAAACCTGACCCACAATGGGTTTTTCTGGGTCGTTAGGATTTTGAATTAAAACCCAGTCACCAATTTTATAGGTATAACCATTCACTTCTAGAGAGTCTAGAGGATATCTCAACACACCATCGTTTCCTGAAGTTGACGCCACTATCAATTCGTGTTCTGGTCTCTTTAACTCTTGCTGAATGATAAGGCTGGCTTCTCGATTGAAGTTTTCAAAATCAACGTACTCTTCTGAATAAGGATCATTTTGGTAGTACGTCTTGGCGTTGGCAAACATTAAATTAAGGTCATTGATGAACTGATCAACATTGGTGTATTTTCTTGTTCTCACTTTGATTTTTATTTCATTCAAACTGATTGGATTATGAATCACGGAGTAATAATTGGGGTAATATTTTGAATCTGGTAATCTATCAAAATGAGTAGTTAATGATCTATTTTCGTTGTTAGGATCACGCAACTTTTTGAATCCTTTCAAGATTAACTTAATTCTGGTTTCAAATGGTCTATCAATGATAGGTGGTCTACCTCTTCTAATACCTGATTCTAATGTCTTAGACTGTTTGCTGTAGGGGGTAGGAGAACCGGAATTGGGTTTTGAGCCATACGCAGAATATGCTTGAGATCTACTATAGCTGTCTTGTGGGTTAGATGGAAATGGGGATCTTGGAGTGACTGGCGATGGTTCTACAATATTGGGCACAGGAATAGGTTCATCGAAGTTGATAGCCTCAATGGTGATTTCGTCCTTTTCATCTGGTAAATCACCTAATTCGGGGTAGTGGATGATTTTGTGTCCTGGTAAGTTTTTATCTGCTTTTAATTTAGGAATAAGATATTCTTGAATATATTGTTTCAAGATAATTGCGTGGATGTACACTCTAGACTCCTTGATATTGTACAACCGTGCATTCCATGAGACGAGAGCCAAGTCGTTAATAAACTGTTGACTCACTTCATACTCGTGTTTCTTGATTTTACGCCCAATTGCATGCAAACTAAGTGGGTTCAAAACAATCTTGTAGTAATCTGTCCCAGTACGAAGTGGTAACCGGTGAAAAGTCTCAGAAAGTTGAAACCCATGTTTATCTTTGATCGTATATAACTTGTCAAAAAGCGGTTGAAGTTTATTAGATAGCTTTTTGCGTTCCCGTTCCGACATTTCGCTGATGATTTGGAGTGTGAATATTCCTACCTTCTTGTTTATCTAAACTCGTTTTTCCAGTGAAAAAAACCCAAATTGGGTGGTGCACGCCTTTACCTCCAAGTACCATGATAAAGAACAACGGCAAGCGTAATGATTTAGTATATGAACTGAAGACAAAGGGTGTTTTAAAGGTATTTTGAAACTTCCGGGGTTGATTCTGTAAGCGACTTACTCATAAATCCCGGTACTAATTTCGTTTTGTGTTGCCGTTCTTTTGAGAAGAAGTCTAAAATTTATGAACAAAATCTCAATTTTTGGCTGCGAAATTCCTAAATTTATGATATTTATTGCAATATATATTCAGCTGTGCCACAGGCACTGAGCAAAATGGTATAAGAATTGAAGAAAATTTATCAGCAATAACGACAATATTGTATATATAGAGTTTAAAATTCTGGGTTTCCAAAGATACCCCACGATTGTTCGATATCGTATGGGCCTGGTGATTTCCAGTAGTCATTGTACATGGTGAAGGCGAACATTTGATCACCTAAAGAGCTCACAAGACTTTGAAGAGCGGTGGCTTGGTTCTGTTTAGATGGGACACAAGTTCCAATACTGTTACCGGCGGTAGGCCATCCAGTTTCAGTAATGACAACCTGTTTGTCTTCTCCACAAACTGATTTCAATGCAGCAATCCTGGAAAGTAACCATTTTCCGGAGTCACTTGGAGAAACAGACCCAGTAAAGTATGGGTGGCAGTTGACAGCAAGGTAATCAGAGGCAGAGCATAATGCTGGGTTGTTGATGACAGCAATTAAGGTATCAACACTAACAACTGGTCCAGTGTAACCTGGGTTTTGTTTGATCCAGTTTCTGGCAGCAGCCAACCCTGCTTGAACTTGGGCTACAGTACCGTCTCCGGAGTTGACCTGTTCATTTCCAATAGCAATGGTGTCAACAGCACTCCACCCCCTAGATGTAGTCTTGATGGCACTTTCAATTGCTTGCATTCCCGAGACAACTGAAGCACTATCAATGTTCCAGATACCGAGGAATACTTTTTGGGACGAGTCAATGTTGGCAAGAACATTTTCAATACCGTTACAGTCAGTAGAATATAATCTAATGACGGAGAATGCACTTAACTTGGCCATATCTTCTGCAACCATTTGTGCGGTCTTACAAGAACCAGACTTTTGGTATGGTGAATAAGTGATACCCTTGGATCCTACGGCATATTTAGAGTTGTAGGATCCGGTGGTGACATCGGTTGGAATACTTCCTTGTGAAGTCAAAGAGTACCATTCGGCAACTGAGCCTGAAGTACCAGTACCACCAGAGGTACCAGTACTACCAGAATTGGAATTAGATGCAGCAGGAGAAACAGGTATCACATTTGTTGCTGCGGTACCGGTGCTTGTACCGGAACTACTGGAGCTGGAACTAGGAGACCCAAATCCAAATAAATCAGAAAGTCCTCCAAATAACGATGAAAAAAATCCGTTTGATGATGATGAAGAGGAGGAAGATGATGGTGCCGTAGTTGGTTGGGTAGCTGCTGCTGCTTGAGTTGCAACTGCTGGCTGGGTGGTAGCAGCAGCGGTATCATCAGAATCGAAATCATCGAAAAGATTGAAAAGGAAAGCGAATGGGCCAGATTTGGTAGTGGCCGCAGGTGCTGCTGCTTGGACAGTATTATCTGCTGCTGCTGGTGCTACAGCAGCTGGGGTTGTAGCAGCTGGGGTCACCACTGCTGGAGGAGTGGTTTCGGCAACTGGAGCAGCTGCTGGTGTGGTGGCTGTAGGGAAAACGATATTTGGTGTTGTTGGATTTGCAGCCAAAGTTTGCGCATTGGGTCTGGGAGCAGTGACAGTTTCTATAACGGTAACAATCGCCCTCTTTTCAGCGAGACCAACTGGTAAGGCTGCGACATTTGCTAGAAGACCGGCTACCAGCGAAAGAACTAAAAATTCGAGCAATTGCATCTCTAATAGTCAAACAAAAAAAGGAATCGAGGTTTTGTTAAAATCTTGATGGTATCAAGTAGATGTTGGCAGCAAGAAAAGGACGACTAAGCAATATCACCACCAATTCCAAACTAACACAAACAAACCACTATCAATAATGAATGGTCTAAGTTTTACAGGATCAAGGAGAGTTAGACGAAAAAGTTAAAATTAATCTATAGAAAAAAATCATCTCCGACAGAATAGGATATTCCAAAATATATATATCATCACAATTTGCCTTTAATGACGGGGAATCAGGTAATTCCTCCAGTTGGAATAAAATCTTTATTTCACTTCCTAATTAGGTTCGAAAATCAAGATTTTGCAGCCATTGTCTATATGTCGGAATGGCATATTTTGTCCCAAATAGGAAAAGAAATTAGATTTGTCACCGTTTCTTCCTGAAGACAAATCTTCATTTAGTACTGTAATAGGATAGGGTCGGCAGTTGCGACCGGGAGTACAATAGATTTTTCCCCGAACAGGGTGTAAAAGAAAAAAAAGTCATTTAGCAAAGAAATTTTGCAGCTGTTCGCCATTATGACGACCTTTGGGGTGCCGGTGCATCTGTCAAACTTGCGGGCTCCCAACAATATCATTGGTGAGATAGCGAGTTGTCGGTTAATGGGTGTGCAGTTATTGACGACAACAATATACTACCTTATGCAATGTCAGTTTCAATTACAGCAATACGTGGGGTAAGACCCTGTTTGGTATTAATGAGATTGGCTACACCTTGTACTACAGTGGTGCCAAGACGGCCTAACATGGAGTGTGAGTTTATCGTACAGCATCATCACTAACCTAAACCTTCAGTGCGTTTTGAATACCTGTTCTGATCACCTACTTGATATTCCATATGCGAATTCATTATTGCTGAGCCTTGACAAGAATTACTCGAAGGGTAAATTTGTAATGGGTGAAATGGTCGATGGCTCAGCATTGTCGGTACAAAATTGTCGGTACAAAATTGTCGGTACACTGACGTTAGTGCTCTGTGATCATGGAGGGGCTATACCATGTGTTGTTATAAGCTCACATAAATTCCGATGATGTCTACTATTGGATCTGAACTTATCACTCAAGGACCCCGAGGAATCTACCCCGAGGAATCTACCCCGTCTACACCCTGATTCAACCTTCTACCCCAGAATACCGATACGGCAGGGTTAATTTGTTACACAGGTTCCAGATTGTATATTAGATTCTGCCAGATGGCATATTGTACATTAGATTTATCACCGGCCAGGGCAAACAACCGAACGGTTTTGGTGGGGTACAAAAGAAACTATTGATCCATAATACCTCAATTGGGAAAACACGTTTCTTATCTGAACAAATGAAGAATGTACCAGAATATTATGATCATCACTACAAGACTTAACCAAAAGAGCCATTTGTCTTGTTTGGCTCTTCGACTGATGGTCCGAATTGTGCCCTGGCTGACTCCTAGCGTCACCAAACTCTGTTCAAACTTCTCTTGTAGCTTTCTCAACGTCTCATTTTGTTCTACAATGTCCTCAAATGCCTGCTGTCCCATTTCCAAGATCTGGTCCAATCGTTCCGATCCTCTAGCAAGAGACATCTTCTCGTTGTATAACCCCTCAGAATATGACATCTGCGGCTGTTGAGGTACGTTATTGGTTGAGGATTGTTGGTCATATGGGTTTTCTGAGGCGTTTGCTGCATGGTGTCTTCTCCCTAACAATTCTTGGGTATTGCTTTCATGGAGTTGTTGTTCCCTTTGGGCTCTCAAACTGTCAAACTTGGAAGTAAAGTCGGCCAAGTCTTGGTTGAACTTGGCAAGTCTCAGTTCATGCTTTGTCTTGGTCTCGTCAGTGGTGTTCTGTTGTACCAAATCATTGTATTCCTTGATGGTTTTCCTGAAAGCTGTAATGGTGGTGGAAATTGATCCTTGCAATGACAATGGTGATGTGCTCAAATTTTTCTCAAATGAAACAAGATCCTTGGTCAATTGCTGTGTTTGCTTGATTCCATGGTTGTATAACGAGTTCATCGTGGCTTGTGGACCTACACTTCTACAAGTAAAAGTTTCAAGGTGTGATTTTTCATTTGCGTGTTCTGTGCTGTATACACTAACGGACCATGATTTCAAATTAATCGTCTACCACTTGGAAACATCCGTTGCTGCCTCCATTATATACATTGCAAAGAAGATACTCTCTATGTTCCATACTTAGTACGACTATTTGCTGGTTCTGTCTTCTCGGAGTTTTCTTGTCAAATTCAACTTCTGCCAATCATGACCTGGGCATTGCAAAGCGAACCTTGGATGCGTTATCGTAGATGAGCCGTGTGCTGTCGTCAAACGACGCCCTAGACAGTGTGTTTGGGACCATTGAGACTTCATTAAGCCCACTACGAGTGTAAAAACGTACCTTTGGTTAGTGTAAATTCGTCTCAAGTAGTGCCAAGAATACACCCTCTAAACACACTTCTTGGTTTAATGATCTAGTGAACACTTCAATTTGAAAATTACAGCTGACTTCAAGTAGAACGAGAAAACACTCCATGCGTTTTGTGAAACTCAACACACGGTATCTATAGTATGTCGTGGTCATACTGCATCGGCAGCACGAGCCCTTCCGAGCCAGAATTTAATAACCCACCGTACCTTGGTAAAGTTTTTCTCTTTTCTGTCCTTAGCCCTTTCGTGATCCTGACAGTAAAACCGTTGATAGAACCATTGTACCTAGAACCATTTCTATTATCGGCCCATTTTCTTTTAGGCTGCAAATATTCATTTCTTGACCCTGATCGAACCCAAGTCGCAGAAGTAGACACCTCTTGTGTTTCTGGCCCAATATGGCTAGGTATCACCAAAACTCTAAATTTTCACCAACAAAAATAACACGTTTCCCGGCTCAATGCCCAGTTTTCAGCCAGAAAAACCCATTTTCGCCAGTTTCTACGTGCTCTTCACTGCGCTAGTAGCTCTAAATCCTGCTATATGTTCCTCTCCGTGTCTATACAAATTCACCCAAAGAACCGAATGAACGCCAAAAGTAACGCAAACGTACCGGACGACACCCCGATCAACCACTGCATAACTTGGGTCTTGACGGACTTAATTTGCATCTGCATGTTGGCGATCTCCTCGTCAATTCTCGTGTAGGTATCCTCAATCTTGGACTCATGGATCGACGACTCTTCTCTAATACGGCCCTTTTCCAAGTTCAAATCCAACCGCACGCCGGCTTGCTGCTTGGTGATCTCCTCCTTCAACTTGTTTTTCAAGTTCGTCAAGTCCGTCTTCAACTTCTCCTGCTCCTTCAACAAGCTGATATATTCCGCCTTGTCCATAGTCTGGAGCTCTCCCTTAAGCTTCGCAAAATCAATCTTTTGCTGGTACGACGTCGAGCTCATCGACTCCTTGGTGACGAGGTTCTTTGCAATCGAAGAAATCCCATCATTTATCGCCTTGTTGACCACGTCCACCGCCACCTTGGCCAGCTTCTCATCAAACCCACCCTGGGTCTGCAATTCCTGAACAAACTTCTTGGTATCAAACTTGGTGATAGAAGAAAGTTGTCTGAGTCCAACAACACGACCAACCGTGCCTGGCGCTACACAAATTCTCATCATTGCTGGCCCCTTCACCGGATAGTAAAAAGAATGATGATATTAAATTCAGGGTGCGAAAAATTTCCTTTACATTTCCTTCATTTTCCCATCTTCTTACACCTTTTTGATTTACCACCATGATCAGAAGAGTTGTCGCCACAAAACCATGGATGGCGGTGTGTCGCCAGCGTATAGGTGGCGGTGTAAGACTCTACTCCAAAATTGATGAGTTTAACAAGTCCAAGACGTCTTACAATTATGGTCACAACTTCCTGTCCCTAGAAGAGCTAGAACCAACTCTTGACCCAGAAACCACGAAAAAGAAGCTTGAGCGCCAATTGGAAGAGGAAGCTGAGCTCCAGGAACGGATTGACATCAATTCGATCATTGAAAACGACCCGCGGCTTCAGCTGTTGGTGCCCAATTCCCCTGAGTATAAGGAGGAACTCCACAGACTTAACCAGGAGTACCAACAGCAGCAGAAAAAGCAGAAATCTCGATTCGAGTTCAATGAACGGATGAAGGGGGTTGCGTTGGGGGTGTTGTTGTTGTTCAGTATCATTTCGGGACACCAGATCTTTATGAACTACCAGTACTTGAAGACATCAGTGTTGGCAGATTACTTGTACAAGATTGACGAAAATAAGCACAGTAATGTTTCTGATCCTGACAAGAATAAGAAGAAGTTGGAGAACATGATGGCCAACGTGACGTCGCAGTTGACTCCGGAAAATATTGGCAACTTGAAGCCATCGTTGACTACCCCAGGATTGTATATTGCCGGGGCCACAAGATCGAAATTCCCATTTAGAATGCCCTTCTTTGATGGCATGCTCTTTAACGATGTCCAGGTGTCGGGAGATTACTTGGTTGCAGTGACGGACTCTGGTAGAGTGTACCAGTACCAACACGGGATGGCTGAACCTGAACAAACCCACTTCCCTAGTAAGATCCAAAAGTGCCAGATTTCCCGCGATTTCGTGTACTTCTTGACCACCAAGGGCGAGATCTTGTACACGCCGAAGCTTGACAAGAATATTGAGTACGATAGCCACAAGTCTAGAAACTACTTTGGGTTGTTGAAAACCAACCAGTACGGGAAATTGGCTCTTGATGAGTCGATTCTACAGTTTTCTGCTGGTGAAAGTCATTTGTTGATGTTGTCAAAGTCAGGGAAATTGTATGTGTCGAATACCTCGAGTCTTCCTGAGAATTATGGCCAATATGGGTTGCCATCGTTCTCGCCATACTCGAATCCTGATATTCCTGTCAACAAGCCATTTGAGTTGACATTGTTGAACAATGAGATCGTCAATAACAAGGGCACCAAGGTGCTTGTTCCACGGAAATTCCATGGTATAGGTACTGGGAAGTTCCACAATATTGCGGTTGATTCTGGTGATAACGTCTGGACTTGGGGGAAGAATACTTATGGAGAATGTGGAGTTGACATCAATTACAAAACCGATTGCCAGCCACTTCCAAAGAGAATCCTTACCAAGGACGATTACAAGCGTATTTGCAGAAATGTTGTTCCCAGAACCGGCCGTCCTGAAGACTTTTCTGTTGCCAAAGTCCATGCCTGTAACGAAACTTCATTTGTTCAATTAAACTACAAGGACGAATCGGTATTGTTGAGTTTCGGTACGGGATTAAAGGGACAATTGGGTATCAATCGGTATTTACATGTTTGTTCGCAGCCACAAATCGTCAAGACAATACAAGGATTGACAGAGTACAATGAAAAATTGGGAGAAATCACCCCGATTAACATTAAAGCCATTTCCGGTTCTGGTGATCATGTTTTTGTCACATTAGATAATGTCGGTAGCAACAAAGATGTGTTGGTGTTTGGAGATAATGAGTTTGGACAATTTGGAAACGGAAAGAATGTCAAATCCAGTAAGCCAATACAATTGCCAAAATTGATTGAACCAGAGGAAGTTGTGTCAAATCGCGATAATTCTGTATTGACAAAGAGATTGACTGATATCAACAATTACCGTTTGCTGTTGTTGGACGGGGTGAAGGTCAACGGGAAAAACATCGAGCAAGTTGTGGTGGCAGGACAAGACGCATCATTGATTTATTACAAGCCTAAAGCAAAAAACTAAATGTAAATAGCAAAAAGTATCTGGAGCAAGATTTAACGAGGAAAATGACAATTTAATCATCTATCTAGTTAATTAGTTCAATTGACAATTAACAACTAGTAATGCTTACTTGTACCAGTTTCATTGAATATTAGACCTACGCCATTATTTAGCTTGCTAGTTTCATTGGTTTATTCATCTATTCAAGGCACCTATCTATCTAGTTCAAGTGGAACAATTCGTTCAAGATTCTAATGGTATCAGCTGGAGAGTTGACAGCATGACCAATAGTTCTTGGGTCGTTGTAGATTTCGTAATCGTTACCACCTTTGTATGATTTGTCACCGAAGAAGTGGATTTCTTCAAAGTGTTCGTCTTCAACATGTTGTAAAGCATAAGTCTTGTCCCAACCAGTAGGGAAAACATCAAAAGAGATTTGACCACCAATGGAGTAGGTCAATCCGTAGTCTGGGAATTGTTTCTTCAATGCTGCGACCATGTTTTCTCTGATCTTGTGTTCTTTGTCGAAAACTTCGTATTCGTTTCTTTGTTGAGTGGAAGCATTTCTTCCGACAGGAGAAACATTGATCATCCCGTTTCTGAATTCGATAAAAGTACCGGTTCTGATAGGCAAGTCCAAGTCAGCCAAGTATTTCAAGATCCATTTGGCCAAAGCATTGTATTTGTCTTGCCCGATCCAGTTGATGAATGATTGGGATGCTAATTCTTTCCCGTTCTTGTAAGCAGTTAACCCATTTTCTGAGAAACAGTAGTCGAAATCGTTCAACACGGTTGGACCTAATTGCTCGACTTGCTTAGCCAAGTCGGAACCACCGACGAAACCAATGACAACCTTCTTTCTCAACTTGACAAGGGTTTCTTTCATTTCGTCACTGATGGTTAATCTGGCGGGGGTCAAGGTTCCATCGACGTCGAAGAGAACCAAGATTTTGGAGTTTTCTTTGTTTGAGAATGACATGATTATACTAATTGATCGTAATCGACGAGATTAACAGCTAATGGTGGGATTTACTGTGATGATGAAGAAAAAGAGGTTTTTGTTAATTATTGATGTTGGAATTTTTCGACGTGGCCCATCGTAACGCGACACACGTGATGGTTGCATTTTTGATTTCGCGTACAAATCACAAATGGCCCTAATCGGGTAGTTGTGTGCTGGATGTGGATGACGGTGTGGGTGCTCGGGATGTAGTAGACTTTTCATCGTTGATTTTATCGGTAAAATTGGCGTTTTGGCTCGTGGTATTGTGCTGTTCGCCTAAATCAAAAGGTCGCGGTACGGCCTCGCCGACGTTTGTGTGCAGACAGGAACCACGCAGTATCTATGGTGCTACTTCAATAGATAGCAGCAGCAGTTAAACGGGAAAAGGTACTGAAGGGATGAAGTGAGACATGTAGTGAAATATGTGCTGAGAAATGGTGCAAAGGGTCAACAGTAGTAGATTAACGGAAGTTGTTTAATTTGATCTGAATCGGCTCTCTGGTTGTATGGTGTGTACTACAGTGTCCTGTACCTGCTTCTCGGTTGGTAATGTGACATGCCGTACTTGTGTCTATCCAACCATAAGCTGCAAACATTGGAGCTAGTTGTCATGGGCCCAGTAAGGGTCTGGGGGGTTTTTCATGTGGGCTGTTTAGTATATATGGGACAATGTTTTGATGATGAGGTTACTATTGTAGACAAACAAAGAAGAATGCATGGAAAACAGGCTGCAGAGACAGAAGATTTACAATCGTTTGACATCTTGACTGGTCTGGTGGTTTACGGAGAGTGTTCATAAGGTATCGCACAGTCGAAGCGATCCCACGTTCCAATATGTACAGAAATGGTGTATATGCTGTATTGTTGTAGATAGCCTTCATTTGTCTTGCTGCAATCTGGGTTCGTAAATGTACAGTGGGTTCCACACTGCATAGTAGTAGTGAAACTCAAGTATTTTAAACTGAAGCGAAAAGCATTCCGCAGAAGGTTGGTTGCGGATATTCTGGCTCCTGGTCATAATGGCGGACTTCTGATGTCCAATTTATGATTTTCAAGGACATTTTTATCTTGATTAGCGAAATACTAATCTATCTGAAATGCAACCGTACAGTACTTACCGCTGTCTTACAGGGCCAATATTCTCCAAGCTACTGTCGCATTGTTTGAACTTCCTAGTACCTTTTTAGAATATTTTAAAGTTTTCTGATTTTTCTTAAATTTTCGAAAATATTAGAAATGTAGCTTCCTTAGACAGAAAATGTATTGGCACGATGCTTCAGGCATCATTCAAAACGGTTACACACTTCGTATACAAACACACAATATTTCGCCTAATGCCTTCATTTATACTTTGCTCTACGCTTACTAATCACACTACACTATTTCAATTAAAACATTTATTCCACTATATTACTGAGTTAAATCAACAACCGAGGTTAGCTAACTTAAACTTGGTATTTGTAGTCTGGGAATTGTTTCAAGTTTTCAGCCAAGTTACCCTTCTTGGACAAGAACTTAACGTAAGCACCGTCATCCTTGACTTCACCATTTTGTTTCTTGGCAATGTATTCGTCTCTGTTCAATGGAGTGAAACCCCATTTCTTGGAAATAATGATTTTTTGTTGACCTGGGAACTTGTATCTAGCTCTTCTCAAACCTTCAATAACGACATCCTTGTTGGAGTCTTTGGTTCTACAGGACATCAAAATTTGACCAATAGAAACTCTGGCGGCTAAACCGTGTGGTTTACCCCAAGCACCTCTCATACCTTGTTGCAATCTATCAGCACCGGCACACGACAACATCTTGTTAATACGTAAAACGTGGAATGGGTGGACTCTGACTCTCAAGTGGAAAGAATCTCTACCGGAGATCTTGGTGATATATTTGTTGGCACAGATACGAGCAGCTTCTAAAGCTTCGGAAGATAATTGTTCCAATTCGTTAGAAACTAAGTGAACACATAATGGGAATTCATCAACAGAAGCCTTCTTTCTACCTAAATCGTAGATTCTAATTTTGGCATCTGGAACAGCTCTGTTATATCTGGATTTTGGGAATGGCTTATTCTTACAGTATCTGTAACATCTAGCTGGTCTTCTAGCCATGGTGTCTATCAATGTTAGTACGACAGTTAAGATTTTCGTGGGAGGCAAGCTATTTATATAGGATTTCCTCCATTAGTAATCATGAAAATATTTCGAGAAATCTGCAGCATAGCCCAAGACTATTACACATCACCCACAGGTGATGTTTCTTGCAGTCGCCGTCATTTATCTTCACATTTCATTCTGGTGTTATTCAACATACCTCTATCTACTAAATTAGTATAAGTAAAAAGGTATCAAACGTAAAATTTTTGAAAATTTGTTTTTTACTATGGGTCGCACCACCAGTTCGTACTGCAGAAAGTACAAGTCATCAACTCATGTGTCACGTGGCATGTGTGACTGCTTTGTGAGGTGAAAAACTGAATGCGCTACCACCCAATCGGGTTTTGGTTCTTTCTTCCTCTGTGTCCTCCTGACTCCCATCTCTCGCCAACTCCTTCCTGCCTCTACTCGGGCATGAATCGATGGTGGTGGAACGGCTGTCTGGCTGTCGCGGTGCGAACATTGTCTTTGGTCCTGGCTGCAAATAATTATCGATGAGATCTATACTATAATATTTACGATGTGAACCCGATGTGATGTAATTGTAGAACTGTACGATGCTGTTTCCAACTATACGGAAACCGTAGTATGGAATGCACTCGCTGTCCAATGTATTTTGCTTGTCCAACGTGGGAGTGTACTGTGCAGTAGTAAGAGTTAGTAGTACACCACTGATTCAAACAAAACTAACACAGAAACGCAATAGACATGGAGATATTGCCACGGCTATACACAAACAGAGCCACCCAGACAGATGTTGTTCTCCCGCATTCTTACGTTACTTTGTGATCTGATTTCTCTCGTCGCAATTCTGTACTGTGTCGCTGTACTGTAGCTGCGATGAGGCATCGCGAAATTTAAAAAAAATCCAATCTATACCACTTCTGTTGAATCATCGACAATATGGGGAGATATTCTGTGAAGAGATACAAAACAAAGAGAAGAACCAAGGACCTTGACTTGATCTATAATGACTTGTCGAGAAAAGAGTCGATTGTCGCGTTGAAAAATCAGCCTTTAGATGAAAACAAGCCGGGGTTGGGACAATACTATGATATTCATTGTGCAAAGTATTTCGAGACACAGTTAGCTTTAGATAGACATTTGAAAGGTAAACCACACAAGAGAAGGGTAAAAGAACTCAAAGAAAGACCTTACACCCCGTTGGAGGCCGAGGCTGCAGCAGGAGTAAACATGAATAAGTTCATGGAATCAGTAGAAAAGTACAAAGCAATCGAACTTGAGAAGAGTGAGAACAAAGAAGAATTGGATACTCTTATCAACCAACGTAAGGATAATTTGGACGCAATCATCTCTGGTGAGCCTTCCGAAGAGTTCCAAAGTCAAACAGGCGACGTCAAAATGACAGAATAGGCACCCGAGATCGCCATTTGATCTTGATATGAATAATTCATTGGCACATAAAGTGTGGCAAGGCTCTATTGCATGTTTATATCAATTTTCGGCTCCCTTGTCCCCCACTTGCATTTGTATATTAGTTTAGTTCTTCCAGTTTTTTTTGAATACAATCCATTGATAGTATTTGTGTAGCAATAACGTTGAAAGCAGACTAAATAAACTGAGTGTGGAAGCACCATGCCGCTAATGACTCAAGATATACTGTTGACTATCTTACCAGTTGGGGAATATGCTCATAAAGTAATGGCACAGGATACGAACATGAAGTTAACGGCAACAAACTTTCCAGCTAATAATTGTGTACTATTATCGTAGACATCTAGCCAACCTCGACCGTTCGGCCACCAGCCGACTTTCATGAAGAATATGATGTGGTTGGGTTTCGTTCATGGTAGCACGGACATCTCATTATTGCGATTTTGCAGCCAAAGTTGTGTATACGATCGGCTTTAAGATAACGTTTTCAACCGAACCCAAACAACAGCAACCAAAGATGAGATTACGGTTGCGACACCAACACGGAAACCAGGTTGTTGACGTTGGAGAAGAAGTATCGTTACGAGAGTTTATATCTTCAATTGAAAGTAGCCAATATGGCAAAGTAAGAGCTCTTAAGAATGGGTTTCCACCACGTCCATTGGCGTTGGATGATGGCGAAGCAATGTTGAAAGACTTAGGAATCAAAAATGGCGACCAAATTATCGTAGAGTATGGTGCGAAAACAGGAGACAAAAACAATGGAACCACGGGTTCGAGTCGTGGTGCGAATATTGACCCTGGCAAGAGTTCATCTTCCACCGATATTCCGTCAGTGTTTATTGCTGAGCTCCAGACGTACTTGATACTTCGAAATATTCCTGATGACAACTCGTGTCTTTTCAATGCTGTCTTATATGCTGCGAACGGGTACAATTCTCCAACCACAGCACCGGATTTGCGACAAGTCGTGGTGAACTACATCAGAAATGACCCGATCAAGTACAATGAAATTGTGTTGGGGCGTCCAGTAGAGGAGTACTGTGAGTGGATCACAAAAAAGGATAGTTGGGGTGGGGCAATAGAGTTGGGGATCTTGAGTGATTGGCTCGGTCTCACCATATATTGCTTAGACATCGAGCTGGGGAAATTTATAAAGTTCGAAAACAACGACAGTAGACCAAGCGATTTTTGTGTATTGATCTACAGTGGAATTCACTACGATTTGGTGGCTCTAAACAGCAGGTTATCGGTTGAAAACCGTGACAAAGTATACGATAGTACTAAATGGAAGAGTGACATGCATGGAATAATCACCAGTGCCAGTGAGAAACTATGCAAATTGTTACAAACAGAGAACTATTCAACCAACACCACCACGTTCAGATTGAGGTGCTTGGACTGTTACAAGATCTTAGTGGGGGAAATGGGTGCATCGAACCACGCCAATGAAACTGGTCACTACAACTTTGGCGAGGTTAAATAGACTTAATTGTGTAGAAACGAATAAAGGCTTAAAAAACGAACAGAACCCTAAAACCAGAAAAGAATTATTCGATACCACCATCATAGTAAACGCGACAGACCGTTTACTAGAAGAACTGTCGTGATTCACTTGAGTCGAAGTAGCATCTTGTCGGCAGTCGTACCACCGCGGTGCCAGTAGTGGCACCGCAGCGCCGCATTACCACTAGATCTCAGTAAAATACGTCAAACGCCCCCAATAGATCCATTGAAGAAAGTTGAGTTTCCCACGACGTTCAGTTTTTGCAACGGCTTCTCTGAAAAATTCCAATTTCTCCATATCGTCACTTTTGCCTGATAAAATTCTTGAACCAAAACCAATTTACGTGGAAAATTGTTAGTTTCTGTGGTTGTTTTTTGGTACAAGATTGACGTTGCATTACTTTATTGAAGAAAATTGTTGATTTTTTTCTTTTAGTCCTGATAGATTGTCGATTTTCCTCATTAGATTTAATTTAATTCGATACTCATTTCAGTTATTAGTTTAATTTGAAACGAGCCATGTCAAAGTCCACGCAATTTTTCTGTATGTATCATTTTGACGATGTTTTGCTAGCTCGTGTGGGCGATTTGGTGATGTTGGTGTGAAACGTTCATTTTTGGTTCGCTGGCCAACATCATGATGACTTGATCTAGTGCCACAAATATGGAATTTGATTCTATTTTCATCCTTTGACGATACTCGTTTGACTTACTAGAAGCATATTATCGTGTTAATCTCCAGATTCTGTGGCGGTGACGAGAAATCTAGTTTCTGCTATTTTTCATTCAAGATCGTGGTGACCAATATCCTCTTGCCTGTCTGATTTTCAACATACTAACATTATAGGTCGATTGCCCAAGTCAGTCGAGTTGTTACAAGATTACAACGACATCACCCCATTACCAAAAGCTACTGAAGAATGCAGTGCTGCATTGTATTCTTCAAATGGAAAGTACTTTGCTTATACCCAGCCTCAAAATGTTGTGGTTATAGATACCACGGAGCAAGCTAAAGTGTACGACACTATTGCCATGCCAGATGTGTTGAAAATTTACTTTTCTTCTCAAGGTAGCTATTTATGTTTGTGGTGTAAGCCAATCATGTTGGATAAAGAAAGTGGTGTTTGGAATAATAATGTCAAGGTTTACAATTTAGTTACCAGAAGTATTATTGCTGAATGGTCTGCTAAGAACCAAGCTGGATGGGAACCACAATTCACTCAAGATGAGAAGATCTTTGCCAAAAACTTTAATAATAAAGAAATCCATTTCTTTGAAGTTTCTTCACAATCATCAAATGTGATTAATATTAACCAGCCAACTTATAAGTTTAAAGTTAATGATCCAAAAATTCCATTTCAAAGCTTTCAAGTTTCGCCAGGTTTGAACCCATCCGTTGCGATTTTCGTACCTGAAAAATCAGGAAAACCAGCCCAAGTGTTGATCTACAATATTCCTAATTTCCAACAACCAATTTGTTGTAAATCATTCTTCAAGGCTGAGAAATGTCAATTAAAATGGAACAGTCTTGGTACCGCATTGTTAGCATTGTCATCTACTGACCACGATACTACGAACAAGTCGTATTATGGTGAATCTAACTTGTACTTGTTGGGTATTGCTGGGTCGTATGATTCACGTATTGATTTGAAAAGGGAAGGTCCCATTCATGATATCACTTGGTCACCATCAGCTAGAGAATTCGCTGTTAGTTATGGGTTTATGCCGTCAGAAACAACGTTTTTTGATGCAAGAGGTAATGCAGTACATTCTTTACCAACTGCTCCAAGAAATACCATCTTGTACTCTCCACATGCGAGATTTGTCTTGGTTGCCGGGTTTGGAAATTTGCAAGGTTTGGTCGATGTTTATGATCGTCAGAACAAGTTTAGTAAAATCTCTACTTTTGAGGCCTCCAATACTTCTGTGTGTGAGTGGTCACCATGTGGAAGGTTTATTTTGACTGCCACCACGGCACCAAGATTACAAGTGGACAACGGGTTAAAGGTATGGCATGCATCAGGAAAGTTAATTTTCATGAAAGAATATCCAAAGTTATATTCTATTAGTTGGAAACCACAACCATTGTCAGCGTTTCCGAATTTGAAAGCATTGGAACCTGCACCAGAAGCGCATGAGTCGACTAAGGAGTATGTTTCTAAGAAAGAAGCTGCTGCTGCGGTTGCTGCCACCAAACCGGCAGGAGCTTACCGTCCACCACACGCCAGAAGATCTGGTACTCCAGTTGGAGGTGGGTCATTGTACGAAAAGGAGTTACAAAACAATTTAAAATTGCAAGCACAACAATCTCAACAAAAATTAGGGGTTAGTGGTAGTGGTAGAGCTAGAGTTGTTCCAGGAGCAGCACCAGTAGAACCAAAAGAAAGTAAAGCTGCGGCAAAGAACAGAAAGAAGAGAGAAGCCAAGAAGCAAGGAACCGATTCTGATGTTGCAGAACCAGAAGCTAATGGATCTGCAACTAAGGCACCAGAAACACCAGAAGTCGCTGGCGTAGTTGGGGGAGTAGCATCACTCGAAGAAAAGAAGATTAGATCATTATTGAAGAAATTACGAGCAATTGAAAATTTGAAAATGAAACAAGCCAATGGTGAACCTTTAGAAGACACTCAAGTGAGTAAGATCAACAAAGAGGATGAAATCAGAAAAGAATTGTTAAGTTTAGGATGGAAGGACGAGTAAGTAGATGCCTAATAGAATAAACCAACTTTATTTTGTTGTAGGTAAAAATATAAATTAAGACCGGATAATTAAATATTACTTAAACTGGGTTTTGTGGAAATTTTGCGGAAATTTTGCGAAATATATTGAAAGTCTTAGAACAATTACAGGTGTATAGAGAATATTAAAGATGGCACGGATCTTGCAAGTCCAATAAAGAGATAAACAACCAAAAACCAACCCAGGAGTACAATCAAGTTGAGTAACCTTATTGAAAATCCAGGAGTGTTGCACAATATAGCTGTCAAGTATGCTGTATTTTGCAATTCATCACAGGTATTAGGCAAGTAAAGTGGTCAGAAGTTTAATAATAATTTACAATGACAACTAGGTAAATCACATACGAATACGGAGTCAACAATGAGATCCAGTAAAGCCTGCTAATAGCCTAACGTGGCTTGATAAACAAAATCAGTGATAAGAAACAGATAAAAATGTGGTGGTGTGCACAAATGTCCATCTGACTAAAACGGAACAAGACAATCCAGAGAAGAGCACGGTAATGGAAATGGTAGTGGAGCCAACACATGTAGCGTTCTAATTACACAGTGTACTTTTGCTGGACAGATGAAAGGTGATAGAGCAGTAGAACTAGCATGTGGTGCTGTACTACACTAGAGGCCAGAGAGCATTCTTTGGTGTGGATCAACAATATCGGTTAGTGATTAGCGATAAAGAGATCCGCATACGTGTATTGCGCAGTAGGATAAGAGAAAGATTACGCGTAGTTAGGCTGCTTAATCTACTACCTATTGAGTATAATTCTGTATACTGAGCAAAAAGTCTCAACAGCACAACACAACCAACCAAGACTTTGTTTAGTCAGCCAGGACACCTGTACTGATACAGAACTGTATAAACGTGTAAAAGTTGCTTGGAAGACACACAATGATTGTGGTGTTCGACAAGTATTGAGCCAATACAGACTCTTAAACAGTATGGCTAGGCAAGAAAAATAGAAGCTTGTTACCGAATGACAACGGTGCAGATAAAACAAACAAATCCGGACCCATTATGGCAAATTAAAGAGTTCGACCCGCAAGTCCCAAGTCTACAAGTCTCGATAATCGTATGACACTCCATGTGTTAATACCTGGTCTATTTTCGGTGGTATTTCCTTCACACAGCAACAAAATTATTCCTACCATTTTAATTGCCAACATGGACTAATCCTGCGCGTAGCAACAGCCTATTACATTAGTTCATCTGTCTACCTGCCGGACGTGCAGTCCACCATGGTGGCTATGTAGTGTTCCTATGATTTATTCCGACATGTACCTTGGAATTCTCCTGCAGCAAAACTGTTCCATCGACTATATACACTACATACCCAGGCTATACTTAGCCATTACCACTCTATATATAGAAACACCACGGAAAACTACGAGGTTTGGCAAGTAAAAGCCAGGGTGTACTCGGCTGGGCATCGTAAAACTGGGCCACAGTATTGTCTAACAACAAAAGTCGCCACTAAACCGACACTGCTGGCCGATATCGAGGTGCATGCACTTTACTAAGGCGCCTGATCTCCTTCCGATTAATCCATCTCGTGATTGCCCCTACAATCTATTGACGTAAATTCTGTATTCACACCGGCCCATTAGACCCAGATAATAATACCAGCACATCATTCAATAATTGACAACTCAGGTCCTCTGCTCTCCTTCTAACGCCCCTCTACTCATCTCCCCCGTCTCTGCTTCTGTACCCACCTGTGCCCATCATGTCCCAGCGCAAATCTCTGCCGAGGATGCGCGTTCCACGAGTCTGGTTTTGCGCTACCACTGTAGCACAGTGGTGAGCTGCAAGTCTAGCACGGTGAATGTTTCAATTCAAACACGACGCGAAAACTTTTATATCGCCTGCCTGCATAGTCCCTGAGGATTATTTTCACCATCTTTGATACTTGATTTGAAACAGTTTTAGTTTTTTCTTGCTAACCATTGAATTAGGTGATAATTTGAGTGTAAGTATATTGCTAGGAGCGTTTTTGAATGAAATACACCGCCAGGTGATAGCAGAGTGTGTTAGGGGGCCACTGCGTGTGCGAATACGCCAATTGCCGGCTCCAATAGCCAGATCACAGTATGATCTGGTCGCCAGCGGCATTCCAGGACATGGAAACGTGTTGATAGTGATCCAGCAATGATTTGAAACAGTATTGATTGGCCACAACGCCAATAATGGATTGTAGAACCCATCCATCATCGATCAGGATCGACTATTAATAGACAGGGGCTAGTGCAGGACCAGCACAGCCTAACCAGACTCGACGAAGACCTCGACGAACACCCGTCCAGATACCCATAAGGATCACCATGGACACCTATAGGTGTCGCGGTCGAGCCAATGTGACGACCAGTGTATTCTCAGCGGTGCTTTACGTCGGTTTTGTCTGTCTACATCGTTGTGTGAAATCAAGGTGCGAAAATGGTATCCACGTCTACAAGTTACCGACGGGCCCCTACGTAGCAACCAGACCACGTCTGTGTGCTATACTGAGCTTTAGTGACCATACGGGCCAAGTTAGGAAGCCTCAAAGTTGGAAAAAGACGGTTTCCATGGTGTCCCGGCCTGCCAGGTAACCACCACGGATTTGGATCAGAAGTTCGCACCGAGATGAGATGGCAGTGAACAACAGCATTTCTATGTAAACGGTGATACCATAGCAAATCCTATGGTACCCATCGCTATACAACGACTTACTACCACTGGGAGGTCGTGGAAGCCACCTACCTGATTCATCAGGATTTGAACTACATTTGGCATGAATTTCTTTTTCACACTACCATTGCTTTTTCCAGGCAGAATATCACTACCAAATAGGCGAAGAATTTCACGAAATAAATTTTACCATTTTGGATACTAACATTATAGATGTCGTATAACGATAATAGTCATAATTATTATGACAATAATCATCAGGGCAACCCCGATGGTTATTATCAAAATCAACCCCAATATGATCAGCTGGTTCCTGGCCAGGACTACTATGATCCTAACATGAACTACCAGCACGGTGTTGATGGCCAACCACAGCAACCATACGACATGGACGGGTATCAAGACCAGCAGATGCCACAGGGTGGGTACCAACAAAGTTACGGTACTGACCCCGAGGCTTTCTCTGACTTTAGCTACGGTGGTAATGGTGTAGGTACTCCAGGAGGCTATGATCAATATGGTACTCAATATACGCCTAGTCAGATGAGTTACGGCGGGGACCCAAGATCATCAGGAGCATCGACTCCAATCTATGGCCAAGGTCAAGGTTACGATCCTACTCAGTTTCAAATTTCATCTAACTTGCCATACCCTGCTTGGTCTGCTGATCCACAAGCTCCTATCAAGATTGAACATATTGAAGACATTTTCATCGATTTGACTAATAAGTTTGGGTTCCAAAGAGACTCTATGAGAAATATGTTTGATTATTTCATGACTCTTTTGGACTCGAGAGCATCGAGAATGTCTCCAGCTCAAGCTTTGTTGAGTTTACATGCCGACTACATTGGTGGGGAAAACGCCAACTATAGAAAGTGGTTTTTCGCTTCTCAACAAGATTTGGACGATTCGTTAGGTTTCGCCAATATGGATTTGGGTAAAATCGGTAAGAAAGCCAGAAAGGCTAAGAGAAAGTCCAAGAAGGCTAGACAAGCAGCTGAAGATTTGAGTCAAAATGTCGATGCATTGGTCAACGAATTGGAAGGTGACTACTCGTTGGAAGCAGCTGAAATCAGGTGGAAAGCTAAAATGAACGTTTTATCTCCAGAAGAAAGAGTCAGAGATATTGCATTATATCTTTTGTTATGGGGTGAAGCTAATCAAGTCAGATTCACTCCAGAAGCATTATGTTTCATCTATAAAACTGCATTTGACTACTTGCTTTCTCCAGCTTGTCAACAACGTCAAGAACCTGTACCTGAAGGTGATTACTTGAATAGAATTGTCACCCCATTGTATCGTTTCTTGAGATCTCAAGTTTACGAAATTTACGATGGTAGATTCGTTAAGCGTGAAAAAGACCACAATCAAATCATCGGTTATGATGATGTGAATCAATTATTCTGGTACCCAGAAGGTATTTCGAGAATTATTTTCGAAGATGGAACTAGATTAGTCGATATTCCTCAAGAAGAAAGATACCAAAGATTAGGTGAAGTTGAATGGAACAACGTTTTCTTCAAAACTTATAAGGAAATCAGAACTTGGTTGCATTTCGTTACCAACTTCAACCGTATTTGGATTATCCACGGTACCATTTACTGGATGTACACTGCTTACAACTCCCCTACTTTGTATACTAAACATTACTTACAAACCGTCAACCAACAACCGTTGGGTTCTTCAAGATGGGCTGCTGCTGCTATTGGTGGGGTCCTTGCTTCGTTTATTCAAATTCTTGCTACTGTTTTTGAATGGTTATTCGTTCCCCGTCAATGGGCTGGTGCTCAACATTTGTCGAGAAGATTAGGGTTTTTGGTTATCATTTTTGTGATCAATTTGGCTCCTGTTGTGTTCACATTCTACTGGACTAAATTAGTTTACTACTCGAAAATTGCCCTTGCTATCTCAATTGTTGGGTTTTTTATTGCAATTGCCACTTTAGTATTCTTTGCGGTTATGCCTTTAGGTGGATTATTCACCTCTTATATGAACAAACGTTCCAGAAAGTACCTTGCTTCTCAAACTTTTACTGCCAACTTTATTAGATTGAGAGGTTTAGATATGTGGATGTCATATTTGTTGTGGGTTGTTGTTTTCTTAGCCAAGTTGGTCGAATCTTATTTCTTCCTTACTTTATCTCTTAGAGATCCTATCAGAAACTTGTCTACTATGACTATGAGATGTGAGGGTGAAGTATGGTACGGTTACGTCCTTTGTCGTCAACAAGCTAAGATCGTTCTTGGTTTGATGTATTTGGTCGACTTGTTATTGTTCTTCTTGGATACTTACATGTGGTACATTATTTGTAATTGTATTTTCTCCATTGGTAGATCTTTCTACTTGGGTATTTCTATCTTAACTCCATGGAGAAATATCTTCACTAGATTACCAAAGAGAATCTACTCTAAGATTTTGGCTACTACCGAAATGGAAATCAAATACAAACCAAAGGTTTTGATTTCACAAATTTGGAATGCGATTGTTATTTCCATGTACCGTGAACATCTTTTAGCAATTGACCACGTTCAAAAATTGTTATACCACCAAGTTCCATCTGAAATCGAAGGTAAGCGTACTTTAAGAGCTCCAACTTTCTTCGTTAGTCAAGATGATAACAATTTCGATACTGAATTCTTCCCAATTAACTCTGAAGCCGAAAGAAGAATTTCATTCTTTGCTCAATCTTTGGCTACTCCAATCTTAGAGCCATTACCAGTTGACAACATGCCAACTTTCACTGTTTTCACTCCTCACTACTCCGAAAAGATTTTGTTGTCTTTGAGAGAAATTATTAGAGAAGATGATCAATACTCGAGAGTTACTTTATTGGAATACTTAAAACAATTACATCCAATCGAATGGGACTGTTTCGTCAAGGATACTAAGATCCTTGCTGAAGAAACTGCTGCTTATGAAGATGGTGAAGATGCCGAAAAATTATCAGAAGATGGATTGAAATCTAAGATTGATGACTTGCCATTCTACTGTATTGGTTTCAAATCTGCTGCGCCTGAATACACCTTGAGAACTAGAATCTGGGCCTCTTTAAGATCCCAAACTTTGTATAGAACTGTTTCTGGTTTCATGAACTACGCTAGAGCAATCAAATTGTTATACCGTGTTGAAAACCCTGAATTAGTTCAATACTTTGGTGGTGATCCTGAAGGATTGGAAATTGCTTTAGAAAGGATGGCTAGAAGAAAATTCAGATTTTTAGTTTCGATGCAAAGAATGTCCAAATTCAAGGATGATGAAATGGAAAATGCTGAATTCTTGTTACGTGCTTACCCTGATTTACAAATTGCTTACTTAGACGAAGAACCTGCTGTTAATGAAGACGAAGAACCAAGAGTTTATTCCGCTTTGATTGATGGTCACTGTGAAATGCTCGAAAATGGTAGAAGACGTCCTAAGTTCAGAGTTCAATTATCTGGTAACCCAATTTTAGGTGATGGTAAGTCTGATAACCAAAATCACGCTATTATTTTCCACAGAGGTGAATACATTCAATTGATCGATGCTAACCAAGATAACTATTTGGAAGAATGTCTTAAGATTAGATCTGTTTTGGCTGAATTCGAAGAATTGAATATTGAACACGTTAACCCATATGCTCCAAACTTGAAGAACGCTGAAGAAGAAAAGAGATTCCCTGTTGCTTTCTTGGGTGCCAGAGAATATATTTTTTCCGAAAACTCTGGTGTTTTAGGGGATGTCGCTGCTGGTAAGGAACAAACTTTCGGTACTTTGTTTGCTAGAACTTTGGCACAAATTGGTGGTAAATTGCATTATGGTCACCCTGATTTCTTGAACGCTACTTTTATGTTAACCAGAGGAGGTGTTTCTAAAGCCCAGAAAGGTCTACATTTGAACGAAGATATTTACGCTGGTATGAATGCTATGTTGAGAGGTGGTAAGATCAAACATTGTGAATACTACCAATGTGGTAAAGGTAGAGATATGGGTTTCGGTTCTATTTTGAATTTCACTACAAAGATTGGTGCTGGTATGGGTGAACAAATGTTGTCAAGAGAATACTACTATTTGTCTACCCAATTGCCATTAGATCGTTTCTTGTCTTTCTACTATGGTCACCCAGGTTTCCATATCAATAACTTGTTCATTCAATTGTCTTTGCAAGTGTTCATCTTGGTCTTGGCTAACTTGAACTCTTTAGCTCATGAAGCTATTGAATGCTCTTACAATAAAGATGTTCCCGTTACTGATTTGTTATATCCATTTGGTTGTTACAACATTGCTCCAGCTGTCGATTGGATTAGACGTTATACTTTGTCTATTTTCATTGTTTTCTTCATTTCGTTCATTCCTTTGGTTGTTCAAGAATTGATTGAAAGAGGTGTCTGGAAAGCATTCCAGAGATTTATTCGTCACTTCATTTCCTTGTCACCAATGTTTGAAGTTTTCGTTGCTCAAATCTATTCGTCATCCGTCTTCACTGATTTGACCGTTGGTGGTGCTAGATATATTTCCACTGGTAGAGGTTTCGCAACTTCAAGAATTCCATTCTCGATTTTGTACTCAAGATTCGCTGATTCTTCGATTTATATGGGAGCTAGATTGATGTTGATTTTGTTATTTGGAACTGTTGCACACTGGCAAGCACCATTGTTATGGTTCTGGGCCTCATTGTCCTCATTAATGTTCTCACCATTTATTTTCAACCCACATCAATTTGCTTGGGAAGATTTCTTCATTGATTATCGTGACTTCATCAGATGGTTATCTAGAGGTAATACTAAATGGCATAGAAACTCTTGGATCGGTTACGTTAGATTATCTAGATCTCGTGTTACCGGTTTCAAGCGTAAGTTGACTGGTGATCTTTCTGAAAAAGCTGCCGGTGATGCTACTAGAGCCCACAGATCTAACATCATCTTTGCTGATCTTCTTCCAACCATCATCTATACTGCTGGTCTTTACGTTGCTTACACCTATATTAACGCTCAAACCGGGGTTATTAGATATGACACCGAATACCAAGGATCTACCAGTCCAGTTCCAGCTAATTCGACTTTGAGAGTTATTATCTGTTCACTTGCACCAATTGTCATTGACATGGGTGTATTGGCTGTTTGTGTTGGTTTAGCATGTTGTGCTGGGCCAATGCTTGGATTATGTTGTAAAAAGACTGGTGCTGTTCTTGCAGCATTTGCTCACGGGGTTGCAGTTGTTGTGCACTTAGTTTTCTTCATCGTTATGTGGGTTATGGAAGGATTCAACTTCGCAAGAATGTTGTTAGGAGTTGCTACCATGATTTACATCCAAAGATTGGTGTTCAAGATCTTGACATTATTATTCTTGACTAGAGAATTCAAACATGACAAAGCTAACACTGCCTTCTGGACTGGTAAATGGTACGGATCTGGTATGGGATACATGGCTTTCACACAACCAGCTAGAGAATTTGTTGCTAAGATTATTGAATTATCCGAATTTGCTGGTGATTTCGTTTTAGCACACATTATCTTGTTCTGTCAATTGCCAATCTTATGTGTTCCAATGATTGATAGATGGCATTCAACCATGTTGTTCTGGTTAAAACCATCAAGATTGATCAGACCACCAATCTACTCTTTGAAACAAGCCAGATTGAGAAAGAGAATGGTGAGAAAATACTGTACTTTGTACTTTGCCATTTTGGTTTTGTTCATCGTTATCATTGCCGCACCAGCAATTGCATCATCTCATGTTAACCTTGCTAGTGTTACATCCAACTTGCCAAGTTTCGCCAACGGTTTATTCCAACCAAGAGACTACTCCAACAACGATACCGGACCAAACAGACCTAACGGATCATGGTTGAGTTCCGACTGGGTATTCGAATCGATCAAACATACCGGTTCCACCACAGGATACTCGACCAAGGCATGATTAGGTTATTCATGATTCAGTCGCGGATCATAGTTTAGACTATGGAAATTATTTCCTCTTTTTGTATTTCTTAGTATTTCATTCAATTATTGTTATAGTGTATTTATATACATCTGTTTTTAGGAGAATTTATATAAATTATCAATTTAGATCAATTTAGTACCATGGTTCGATGTCGAGCTGGAAACGGAGCTCGCGACGAGGCAATGGAGTATAGAAAAGTGTGTGGAAGCTGAATCAAATGAACGTAAGAGTCACCTCGCTCACAATGCCAGTGTCAAGTGAATCAATAAACCGTAAAGAAACTACAAGGTGGTATTAGAGGTACCGCAAACAATAAACATATAATGAGGACTCGACAAGATGATAGCTATTCCTAACTAAAACCTCATATCAGACATCGGCAATCACCTGGCGCCCACTACGTCTCATCTCACCAATTGTCTACAGTTCATGGCAGCATGTAGTTCACAATCGCGCGGTCATAGCATGTAACTCAATATCATGGTCAAAAGGGCCCAATTCAAAAGCTAAGTCTTAGAATTGAAATCTCCATTCCTATTTGGAGCATACGCATTTTTACTCAGTATAAGACATAGAAAAGCATCAATTAGCGTGGAAGAAAGCATGCCACCGTCAACACGGTAGCACCCTCATCGTTGTGATTCTCCCCTCGTGATTCTACACGTGTACTGTATTGTATTTGTCGGATATTCCTTGCGTCGTGGTGATCGTTACTGCGTTTCTGTTATCGTTTGCGACTAGTTTCGTTTTCGTTTTCTACATTGTACATTATTTTACTTCTTTTACTTTATTTCCTTTTTCATTTTATTTTCATTGTTTTCCTTTGCTTTGTAGCACTACATTTTATACTAGTGCTTTCGCAATGTTGATGCCGTTGTGTTTGTCGAGTAAAGTGCTTATTGCCAGCTTGGTCACCGTGTCAGGATTGATCTTTCTTATAAAGCTCAAAGTGTACAACAGTGTTGGTGATGCCAACCTTCGGTTCCACGATATCAATGTCCCTATTTTGCAATTGATTCCGTCGTCAACCTTCTTCCATCCGTGGGTCGTCGTCACTGCCATCTTTGCTGAGACGTCCGTGGTGATGTTTGCTGTGTCACTGGCAGTTCTCTACGGGGGTGGAAAGTTCATCGAGAAGTTTTGGCTGCCAACCCAAGTCATCCAGTTTGTTTTGATTGTTGGGGCCGTCACCAACCTCGTCACCGTGCTACTCACAATTGTCGCCAACTTATTTACTTCCAACTCGGCCGGAATGGACGTGCCCTTAGGTGGTGGTATTTCGTACTATTTTGGCTTCCTCGTGGTATTGAAACAATTGATCCCAGAACACAATATCGTGTTGTTCCAGGGCTTGATCAACTGTAGAGTCAAACACTTGCCATTTGTATCGTTGATAATCGTGTCGTTGTGGTCGCTTTTGATATCTAGATCGTTGTACCCAGCTGTTCCGTCATTGAACAGTTTCTTCATCTCGTTCATCTTCTTGAGATTCTACCAATCTTCCACCACCGACTTAATCTTGCCATTATCTTCCAATGACTCGCCAAATATCCTTGTGGGTGATGCGTCCGATACGTTCCAATTGGTGGAATTTTTCCCAGCAATCACAAAACCATACTTGGCAGTAGTGTTCAGTGCTATCTATGAAGCAGCAGTGTTTTTGGGAATTGTTACTCCTTTCAACGATGATTCCATCGAACAATCCAACTTGAGAGCACAAAAGAGACAAGAAATCTCAAACCATCCACACAAGGCTACTGCCAACTCCGTGGCCGAAAGAAGAAGACAAGTTGCGTTACAAGTAATTGAAGACAGAATTAACCAGGACTCCAAGTGAACGGGGTCCCATAGGAAGGAAGTCATATTCCAAACATTCTGGTTTCGAAGTCAATGGTTTCAACATCAAAATCAACAATTGCACTTCTGGAAACGTCAATTGCATGAAACCTTACTTTTGAAAGCGATGTTTCCACAACCACGTTTCAAACTACAAGAATTCCACACTACAAACCTGGATTTGTTCCACGTTCTACAAGAGTTTACGTAGCAAAGCAACAAACCCACGAAAACCACCCAATTACCCAGTTTTTTAATATCTATATAGACCTATAGCGTGATTACACAATAATACCACGAAGAACAACATTTACCCTGTAGAAGCATTCAGTTCACCAAGACTCGCATCCGTTAGAAAGTGAAATTTCACGATTTTTTTTCTACGCGATACTCATCATACAAACCAAAATAACAAAAATTATTCCAGGTACAAACCAAACGTAATCAACGATTAGTGGGATTTTCAGTACCATAATGAACACATTCAAGCCCAAATATGGGAAATCGTCGTTTTTTTCCAAGTCGTTTGGCAATCTTCACACCCTTCTACCAAAGTATAGGTTTGGGGCTCTAGTGGTGTTTGTTATACTATGGGTGATTTACTTTGGTGGAGTCCCATTAAGTCCATTCGGACACCGTGGTAGACACAACGAGATGCCACGGTCGCACCCGCTAACTTCGAAACACATTATTGAAACCAGTTCTAAGTACATTTATCCTCCGGTCGAACATGCCATGCAATTGAAACAGTTGGGAGTGGAAAACTTAGTCGAGGAAATTAGGGTCAGAGACGCCAATTTCCCGGAGATCGAGAAGTCTGTCATCAGGTCGTTGAATTTCTACGACCATCCTAATCCTTTACAGCAAAAACAAAAGGAAGACGAAGAAAATGCTGCTAGTGATTTAGCCAAAGCAAAGAACTTTTTCAAAAACCAAGACAAGATAGTGTTTTCACCAAAGTCGTCGTCATCGTATCCTGAAATTGTAGTTGTTACCGCGATTGACTTTGAAAAATATTCCCTCGATGCCCTCATTAAGGTGGTCCAGAACAGGGTCGATTATGCTCACGAACAAAACTACGGGATCTACGTCAGATGGTACCAGGAGTTCTTGCCGGTGTTGAATTCGTTCAGTTACTTGCAGCATGGAGAAAAGAGGAAATGGGCCAGATTGTACTGCTTGAGAGCAGCGATGTTTGCTTTTCCTAAAGCCAAGTGGTTTTGGTACATTGACGAAGATGGATTGATTATGGATATTTCCACCGATTTAAACAAGTACATGTTGGAAGCAGAGAAATTGGACCCAATCATGTTGCGTGAACAGCCAATTATCCCACCATCGGGCCTCATAAAGACATATAAAAATTCCAAGGCTGAGAGTGCCAAATTGATCCTTACACAATCCGAAGAAAAGGTCGAAACCAGCTCGTTTTTGGTGAAAAATGACGTTGTTGGCCGGGCTATTGTTGAGATTTGGGGCGATACTTTGTTCTTGAATTACCCAGGGTTTCCTAACGGACCAGAATCATCATTGACCCACATCTTACAATGGCATCCGTTCATCTTGAGCAAGACTGCCATCGTTCCAGCCAAAACCATCGCTTCAAAACATACAGAAATCGAGGCAGATCCAGAAGACAAGTTCGCATATGTAGATGGTGATTTTGTTGTCCAATTTGCTGACTGCGCCGGTCCAAAGTGTGAGCAAGCTTTAAACCACTATTACACGAAGTTCAAATCAACATCTTCCTAGAACCGGGTCACAATCGCTTGCTTGTAATCATATATAGTCATTGCATAACTTTTGTTAAAAGTCGTCCAACGTGATGCTAGCTATTGCATTGTAGACTGACGGATGAACCTTCGAGGTGGATTTGTTTTGTTTTACAGCTCGTGCTAATTCCCATAACCGTATGATCGATGCCATATCCTGTGCGGATTGGTGGTTTTCGGTGTTGACGGTTGGAATGATGCTGTCGATGTTGAGAAATATACAGAAATACGAAAGTTCTCGGTACGACGAATGCTCGCTGTAAGGGATAGAATATATTCGATACAAAGTGCTTTCGGGAGCACCTTTAGTTTTTGATACTGGTTTTGAAACTGGGCTTTGTGGTAGTATGTTTTCCGTATACGAGTACGGCTGACACAATTTCATGGTGTCCAATAACAGCACCAAATTGGCCCCATCGTCAGAAAAATCGGGCTTGTACTTTGACCATCTAGATACAAACGACCAGCCAGTTGGCCGTAATCCAACACATCTTTCAAAGTGTTCAAAGTACTTGTTGTGGTTGAAGTAATTAGACAATTCCTTGATTGTTCCCACAATGTGCATCGGTACCAAATGAACCACGCACTCGCATGTTTCATCACCTATATCGTTCTCGGTAACAACCTTGTCCAAATACTCATCCTGATACATCTTGATGATTTGTGGCTTGTCGTCTCGACTGTTGATTTTCAGAATGTAAATTGGACACTGAAGACGTTTCAGGATTGAAATCGCTAGCTTCTCTTTACCTATCAAATACGTTCCAACTAGGATGAGAAACTTCCGTTTCTTTGTGGTAGACTTGCTCATGTAGTCGGTGATCCTACGTTGTTTCAATATCCCAAACCACGTCGACATTAGCGATTTCTTGTCTGATTCATCAATTAAGTCTTGAAACATTTGAGTAACTGTATCACAAACATCCTCTTGTTTGGGAAAAGTATACTGTGGTGACATGTACGTTGTATCGAGATACACCTTGTTCAACAGCTTATCACCGCCATTGATAGAGAACTGACGCAATGCTGGGTGATTCATTATCTCCATGTTCACTCTGAAATCACCACAATGAAGAGTATAGTGCTTCTCGTGGTTTATATCGATTGACTCAAATAGAAATATTGCTGCTCCGGGACAATGGTTCGCAGTAATCGGTGTAGCATATAATCCTGGGTTTTCAGATTCGCTAATCTGGCCACCAGCTTCCACTTCTTCACCATCGAAGGATTTGATAACGTACCGTTTATCGAATTCCATGGCCATGATAAACCTAGGATCAACCTTGAATTTCAATGTAAGCAACCTTCCTGTAATTTCTGTACAATAAATGATTCGTTTATACTTTTCATGGTTTGAGTAATCGTCATCCTCAAATACTCTTTCGTAGCTCCATTTCTTGGAAATACCACCGTAATGATCGCTATGAAAGTGTGTCAAAATGTACTGCTTGATAGTGGGATGTGGAGCATAATTGAACGCGTCAACCGATATTTCGTAGTGCCTACTCGAGTCTATTGGAAATGAGAGTATCTTTAGTTTAGGGATTGGCTTTCTTCCTTTAGAAGGATTTACAGATTTTGGTGGCTCTATCACTGGGAAGTCTAAGTCAGTAGATAAACTTGTGTCTGTAGTGTCGATAGACATCGTTTCTTCCATCTTTACCTCAGTAAATGCGTCTACAGATTCAGACTTGATGGAGTTCACAGCAGAATACGCAGCCATTTCTATGGAAGTGGCTTCGATTTTGACTCCAGACGACTTTGACTTGGATTTTTCTGATTTGACAGCACGCTCAGGTGTGTTAATATAGCTCTTTCGCTGCTTCTCCAATGCCAGCAATTTCACTTTTTTAGCAGCCACTTTGGGAGCAGTGGTATCGCGCAAAAGACACAACTCAACGTGTCTATCTCGTGCTGCCGGGTAGATACTAGTTAGATCCACGTTGCAAATGGGACAGAGAATGATAGAATCGACCATGTTAGATAGGTCATTCTCGATGGTTAAATCTATAATGTCGGGGTTGGAACAGCCAGAATCGGCAGTTTTCGTCGTGGTAAATTCCAAGATCGACAGTTGGAACTTCCTCTTACCATTATTTGCATTCATTATTTCATTTTCCACGGATTTTGCGTAGTTTTAGATGTGTTGCAAAAAGAGTAGTATGTTTAAATATGCTAGAATTTTGTTGCAACTTGCGAAATCATTAGAAATATATGAACAGAATTTGATCCGGCTAAAAAGTTTGAGAATACCGATACTTGTATAAATTAAACGACAGGAGTGTAGGACTAAGATAGAGGAACATTTTGGTGAAATTTTGACATTAAAAGCATAGAAATTGACAGAGTTGTTGTCGAAAGCAGTACATTTGTAATGGGCTTGTTAACGATTATCAAGAAACAAAAGGTCAAGGACAAGCAGATCCGAGTTCTTACGTTGGGTCTAGACAATAGCGGTAAAACAACGATTATAAAGCAACTTTTGGGTGAAGATGTGCAAGAAATAGCACCTACGATGGGGTTCCAAATCAATAGTTTAACGTACAAACAGTTTACTTTGAACATCTGGGACATTGGAGGACAAATAAGTCTACGTAACTTCTGGAGTAACTATTTTGACAAGACAGACGTGGTGATGTGGGTGATTGACTCCATCAGTCTAGAGAGGTTAGAGGAATCATACGAAGAACTTCGGACTAAAGTAGTACTACAAGATCGATTGGTGGGCATTTACTTAATTGTAGTAGTTAACAAGATCGACTTGATTGACGTAAATCAGCAAGATCAACTTAAGGTTCAGGTTACTAACAAGTTGAACTTATTACATATACCTGAAGATAAATGGACAATTAAGTTAGTTTCTGCAAAGACAGGCACTGGTCTCCCGGAAGTGCTAGATTGGATTGTCTCAAACCAGTACTAGGAGATACTACCATCATGAGACGAGTAACGGTCTACATTCTGAAATGGAGAAATGATGGTACTCACACAAAAGTACACCAAGTAAGCAATATTTGAAATTGAGTTACAAATTATCCAGGTGAAAGTCATACATCACTACGATCAAATTCGCGAGTTTGAGCTCATAGGTCTGGTTTTGGGCCAGCACAATATTGTTGAGTTTCAATTGAGTCATAAAAACAGATCGGATATAACGCTGAAAATATAACAATGGGAGCTCAACAAGATATTACAAAGATCACGGCTGAAGCTACATGGACCGGCATCCACCATTCAACTATGCCGAATTGGGTTTTCCCAAACACATGCTGTCACATTTTGATGGTGATGTGCCCATAAAAATCTCAGGGTTCGGGCCGTGAGATCAGTTCCGCTTGTTTAGATCAATGTTAGACCCTGTAAATACTTCTATCGCCGAACACATTAATATCCGACAGGAATAGAGAGATAAGTAACTACTCGTTTAGACCATCGTTCCGCCATAGGTCGACATTTGACCGAACTGTAGCACGAAAATTGCCAAATGTGGGTCTAGGAATGGTAGCCCCCGCAGTACCACACAGTTTCCGACAGGGCACTGTGCGCATTAACCAGTAGAATTTTTATTAAGCAAATCTAACAACGAGAGCTTTACTGATAATCGGAGCTAATAAAGGGATATAATGTCGTCGTTTGATGATTTAGGAAACAACATATCCGAGTTGCGGCTAGACTCTGCCCCGCGATCGATAGAAAAACCAACAAAAGACTCCCAAATACCCATGAATTCTCTCTATTTCAATTACAGTAATCCCACCAACTCCTCAGCTCCTCGGTCTCCAACGATGATGTCGCCGAATTTGACTGAACAACCTGAACCACAGATCTTGGCTACGTCGGCTGGAAACGATTCCAGTGGTACTTTAATCCCATCTACGTCAAATATTTCCCTATTAAGTTTAAATCATGAATTTCCAGTACTGATGAACTCGCCAAAAATCATTCCAAACACCTCATTTATACTAGATCGAAAGAACAGCCATGCTAGTCAGCAGAGAATTCAGCATTACCAGAAATTTGCTTCACAAAATACCGAATTTTCACCTTCGGTGCCTATAAATGTTCCACCAGACTCGCCTAATTTGGTGCCCACAAGCGTTGGTGGGTCGCCTTCGCGGTTCTGGCTCTCGAACCAGACACCACCACGGTCGATTACTGACCTTAATAAGCTGATACCGAGTCTGTTTACTGTGCCAAAGTCAAAAAGAGTAGGCAGTCCTATTCTTAATCCAGTTCAAACACAGGATCCTCCAATGACTCCATTGTACTTGAGTGAGGACAATGATAGCTACTTTGGTAACCGCAAGGACAGTGCTGATTCGTTACAGATGACTATAGACTAGTCTACAGAAGTAGTATACCTTGCACTAAATTCATCAGACTGGCATTTTTTACAAGCAAAGTACCACCAACGTTATGTGGAAAGCTAACAGAGCATCCAAAACTGTGCAAAATGGAGGTAATAGCAATAATTTGTGACGAAACTTAACTTTACAATTTCCCTGTTTTGCGAAAAGTCAAATTACACAGTGAAGGGCAGCGACAAGAAACGGAAAGAGCATCTAGATGGCAAGAAGTGGTATACGAGTATGTTGTGAACCAAACAGAACGAACCTCTTCGATCAGAGACACCTTTCTGTGGCATCTAGCCCATCTCTGGCAAAGAACCCATGTTTAATAGTGAAAATCGATTGTTTCGACACAGAGACAGAACGAGAAGCTACAGAAACACAACAGCAAACCGCACAACTTGAGAGATTGCGATAATGTCCGTTTTTTCTACCATTAAGTTGTGTTTGTGCCATGCTGGAAAGCTTAGATGAATGTTTCATCCAGAAGTCTGGAAAGGCCAGTTTTTTTGCACAGTGACGATGGGGCATTACTCAGCTACACAGCTTATCGTTCAGCAGACCACGACACAAAAAGTTTAGCACTGGAGCCGTTTCCATGATTTAGCAGTATGTCAAAATAGTATATAGCGGAAAATCAACGAAAATGGCAAATTCTCGAAACCAAATTTATGTCGACGTACGAAGGTATGTAAAAGCGCAGGAAATGTACACGGAAACGATCTAACAAAGATGTAGAGGACCACAACATCGCGGCTGCACAATCTGGGCTTGCCAGCGGCAATTCTACCACGAGAAACCACCAAACCTTGACTTCAGTAATTGAATCATTCTTAACAAGTAATTCAGAAAGCTCCAGCAGCGATAATCACGAAGCTGACTTGCGAACCAACCTTATAAATGCCCTAGGAATTATGGAGACCGAACAAGGTTCGGAATTAGCAAACCAATTGCTTCAATCTTTGGACCAGCAGTCTGAATCTAAAGGTGTTTCTCCAGATTTCTTCGACACCTTGGATAGAGTCGACGTAAAGACGCTAGCACCAACAGATGACTGTCCTATTTGCACCAATGTGTTCCACGACGACAAATACCCACTCGTGGTGAGATTACCTTGTAGTATGAAACATGCCAAAGACCATATATTTGACTTGGATTGTATTGCTCCCTGGCTTAGTGTTAATTCGACGTGCCCACTCTGTAGATTTGACGTCAAGGACATTACCAGGCTTAGGAGAGAGCGTCTAGAGGCTGATTTGAAAGCAGCTGAGGACTCTGAGGAAGAGGATGACGATAGAGACTTGTACGGGTAGACATACTGGGCGGGCCGAGAGACGAAACTGAGCCGTCTAGCAGGATCGGTGAGTACTAAAGACCTTATTCGAGTGAGAAAAAGCTTACTAGACCTTTGAAAATTGATAGGTTTTGTACTGTTGAAGTATAAGACCAGGTAGATAAGGAGAGAAAAACCCAAAAAAAACCGGACTAGAGTGATCTCGCGAGCTACTGACAAACTAGTGGTGGTGTACACCACCGACAAAGCATTCATAATTGAATTTCGTTATAATATATACAAGTTAGAGTTACTTCTTTTCGAGCAAATCTTTGAAAGTGTCAGATTTCAACAATTCATTGACTTTGGCAGCAATTGGGTCAGATGTATCGGTATAGGCTTGAGGCATCGACACGTTCTGTGGCGACAAATCGTCTAATTGGGCCGAGAAGTCGAGAGATTCGTGTGTAGTGATGGTGGCTTTGTACTGTACTCCATCGAAAGCGTACTTGTTGACGTACGACAACCACAAGTCAATAACTTCTGGGTTGGCATCGTAAGCAGTGATGACTTTGTTGAAGGTGGTTCTGTGGAAATTTTCTTTGGATTTGGCCTGGGCAAATGGCGATTTAATAACAGTGTATAATCTCTTTTCTGTCTTCAAAGACGTCAATTTTGAGGTGGCAATGCCGAAATAGTAGGCTGATCTGGCGACAAATTCACCTGCTCTGATCAAAGTGTCTTCGTCGTAGCCTCTGAACTTGATTTGGGCTACTTGGTGGCCGTGGGTTTGAGGCAAGTTAATTGGCTTGAACTTCAACAATTCGACATTTAACGGAATGGGTCTGTTGGTGACTGGATTCACGGTGCTATCAGAAAGACATTTAGGGTCGTACTCGAACGACTTGGCTAACATACTTTGGGTGAATTGTTCATGGTCTGCTTGTTCAGAAGCCTTGTTGTCTACAAACTGTTGTGGAGACACGAATTTCGAAGCTTTTTGGAATCTGAAAAGCCCAGTGGAAAGAGAACGGCTCGCAGAGCCACCATGATGGATTACAGTACGTGAGAGCGATAACCCAAACATCTGTAGCGAGGTGTATTTGAAGCTTTCACTAATAATTTTTCACTAACAAAAAATTTTCAAAAACCACCATACAGGCCCACTTATAATTTTTCACTTTCTAACTAAACCAAACGATATCGCCCTACACCACCACCAGAACCACACCTAGCCAGTATGGGAAAGTCTAGTAAGGACAAGCGTGACTTGTACTATAGACGAGCCAAAGAAGAAGGTTGGAGAGCCCGGTCGGCTTTCAAGTTACTCCAGCTTAATCATCAGTTCCAGCTATTCGATGGAGTTCGACGAGTAGTCGATTTATGTGCTGCTCCCGGGTCGTGGTCCCAGGTGCTCAGCAGAGAGCTTTTCCAGGTCCAGAAACGTAATGACGCAAAGATTGTTAGTGTGGATTTACAGCCAATGACTCCTATAGATGGTGTTACTACTATTCAAGCTGATATAACCCATCCCAAGACGTTGACGAAAATTCTTGAAATTTTTGGCGGAGAGCCTGCTGACTTTGTCTGTAGTGATGGGGCACCCGATGTGACGGGATTACATGATTTAGATGAGTATGTTCAGGCTCAGTTGGTTCTTTCTGCTCTTCAATTGACTACATGTATTTTGAAGCCTGGTGGTGCTTTTGTAGCCAAGATCTTTAGAGGCCGGGATATTGATCTTTTGTATAGCCAGCTAAGTTACTTGTTTGAGAAGGTGATTTGTGCTAAGCCTAGGTCGTCTCGGGGGACATCTTTGGAAGCATTTATTGTTTGTCTTGGTTATAAACCAAGACAGGGCTGGAACCCGGTTTTGGACATCAACAAATCGACAGAAGAGTTTTTTGAAGGTGCTAATATTGGTAAGGCTGGTAATTTGGAGCATTTTGACTTGCCAGACCCAGAAGAACGGAAAATTGCTAAGTTTGTAGCTTGTGGTGATTTGAACGATGTGGACTCTGATGCTACTTATACATTAGATAACGATATGACCAAGCCAGCACTTAATCCAGTGCAAATGCCTACTGCTCCTCCTTATAAAAAGGCGTTGGAAATGAAGAGACGAGGTGAGTTGGTGAGAAGATGAGAAGTGAGGTGATGAGTAATATGAAGCAAGAATGAAGGGTTTATGTGATGGAAAATGCACTGCGAGAACAGCATTGGGACCAGAGTAAACTGATTTCATAATTTCATAATAAGGTATTACCTTCACAAATATGAGGTAAAGATTAATGTCTACTAAAACACAGTTCTATAAAAGATATCAACTTCGAAAAAAGACCTCCATCACTAACATTCATTCTGACAACCATCTGGCCACGTCTGATTACTATACAACTACTCCTTGCAGCATAATACTAATTCTTGTACTATAGTTAACTCATTTATATTATTATACTATATGTAATAACTCTAGCGCCAGTAGAGCTGTTCAGTTCAGAACAACAGCAGCTATTCACAAACTTCAATCTCTAGCAGGCCTCTAGGGAGCTCTGACGAGCTTTCTAGTGCAATTCTACAGAATCCACACTAACTGAATTAGTGGGAATCTTCACCTTTAACCAAAGCATCTGGTTTCAAGGTTGGGAATAACAACACTTCTCTAATGGTGTTGGAGTCGGTCAAGAACATAGCCAATCTATCAATACCACAACCCCAACCAGCAGTTGGTGGTAAACCGTATTCCAAAGCGTTACAGAAGGTTTCATCTACCATTTGTGCTTCGTCGTCACCTTGGGCCTTTTGTCTGGCTTGTTCTTCGAATCTTTGTCTTTGGTCAAATGGATCGTTCAACTCGGTATAAGCGTTACAGATTTCTTTGGTAGCAACGAACACTTCGAATCTTTCACACAAACCTGGAATATCTCTGTGTTTCTTTGCTAATGGAGACATCATTTGTGGGTGACCAAAAATGAAGGTTGGGTTAATGGCAGCATCTTCTAAGTTACCAACCAATTTGTCTAACATTCTAGCATTGGTCAATGGTGGAGCACAATCCAATTTGTTGTCAATCAAGATTTGTTTCAAGAATTTACCGGTTTCTTCAGTGTGTAATTGGTCTCCTGGTGGGAACTTGACGTTGAATTCTTTTTCCAATTCTTCAATCATGTTGACTCTCTTCCATGGTCTGGTGAAATCCAAGGTCAAAGCTTCACCTTCAGGACCATCTGGATGGTAAGTAACCTTGTAATCACCAGTGATTTCCTTGACCATTTCTGAGAACAATAATTCGGTCATGTCCATCAAATCATAAACATCGGCATAAGCTTGATAAAATTCACATGTGGTGAATTCTGGGTTGTGGGTCATATCAATTTGTTCGTTTCTGAATTGACGACCAATTTCATAAACTCTATCCATACCACCGACAACTAATTCTTTAAGGAACAATTCTGGAGCAATTCTCATAAACATGTCCATGTTCAAGTCATTATGGTGGGTAATAAATGGTTTTGCGGTAGCACCACCAGCAATGACGTTCATCATTGGGGTTTCTACTTCAATAAAGTCTCTGTTGTCCAAGAATTTACGGATATAAGAGATGATTTGCGATCTGACTTTGAATCTATCTCTAACAGAACCGTTCATAATCAAATCCAAATAACGTTTTCTGTATCTGGCTTCTTGATCCTTGAACCCGTGTTGTTCAGATGGCAACATGTGCAAACATGGAGTTAATAATTGGATGTTTCTGGCAAAAATAGACAATTCACCTTCACCACCTTTGGCTGGAGCAGTTCTACCTGGGTACCCAGTAACACCAATAATATCACCTCTTTTCAAGATTTCGTGCATTCTGTCGTATTCTTCTTGAGTAGCAACGTCTTGAGCTTGGGCCATAACTTGTACTTGAACACCATCACCTTTCAAGACGTAGAATTTTAACTTGGATCCAGCTTCTCTCTTGAATTGGATTCTTCCAGAAAGAGAAACAGTTTCGTCGTCCAAAGTTTGTCCTCTGGTCAAACTAGAGTATTTTTCAATAAATTCTGGCAATCTCAAGGAAACAGCGAACTTGTGTGGGTATGGGTTGAAGGCCTTAGGGTCAGCATTGTTGGCAGCTCTCAACTCGTTGATTTGTCTAGAACGGTATTCAAAATATTGAGCTGGGTTCAAGTCAGCCATTTCATCCTTCTTCTTTGATGGTGGTTTGGCAGCACTTCTTTCGGCGGCTTTAGCAGCCTTTTCTGCCTTCTTGGCTTCAACAGCTCTGAGCTTTTGTCTTCTTTTTAACTCGGTCTTGGAAACTTGTTCTCCAGTGACCTCGTCCAAAAAGGTACGCTGTAATTGATCTGCAACATTGGAAACTTCTTCAGCCATTTTGCTTGGTTTGTGATGAGACTTTTGTTATCGAGATTTTTCACTTTGATTTTCGATGAGGAAAAGATTTTTATCGTACTGCAGAAAAGCGATGATTCACAGGATGTAATAGAAGGCCGTGGTAGCACTCCGCGAAATAGCGGGTGCGTACTGCGAAGTAGCGGTTGAGTACTGCGAAGTAACGGTAACACATGGAGATAAGGTGGTACCACATTGGCGGTACCACCAGAAATGCTGCCAAACGCACGCTTCCAGCGCGAGAAAACGTACTCGTTTGTACGAAAAGATTGCCTACTAGTACACTTTGTCAGCCTCTGTCGGATTGAACATTCTAAATTGACCTTCAATTGACGCGCCCGTCGCAAGCTTCCACACCCGTCCACCGTTCGCACTGCAGCCACTACCGTCTCGGCCTACTCTCACCACCACTTTTTCTCCACCGCCGCACCGTACTATCTTTCCACCATCCATCTTCGCTTACGTAAGCTGCTTCCTCACATTAAAAATTTTCAGTTCACCAAACATTTTACCAACGACAACGTCACATTGATAATGCCAAACAAACAAAAGTATGTGGTCTATTCTAATGCCTGATCTGAATCAGGCACCAGATGGTTGTTACAGAGCGACTTTTTCCGTTGTCGTGCGACCATTACTCGACGTTTTCCAGTACTAACCTTCAGAGCTGAAGCAGCTACTTCCAACTCAATCACGGTTGAATCGAGTGTATTGTTATCGATTGTAAGACACACATCTGAGAATTATCCATCTTTGTACTCCGGAGCATTGTTGGGATTCGAAGACGATGAAGGTTCTATTGATGTTACCCATGCCTACCCATTTCCATACCCAGACCAATACGAGGGAGGATCGTTCAAATCGAGATCTGGAAGCAAGTATCAACAAGATGTGATTACCAACTTGAAGAAATTGGATTACGGGGTTGATTTCCAAGGTTGGTTCCAATCTACTATTTCTGGTAACTTTGTCACTAGTCAGTTAGTTGAAGGGTTAGCACAACAGCAATTGCAAAACAAAAATGCATTTATTTTAGTCCACAACATGTCATCTATTGGGAAACAATTAGAAGTAAAGGGTTACAGATTGTCATTAAATTTTATGCAAGCTTATGTTGACGGAAAGTGGAAATCCAAGGACTTGGAGCAGAACAAGTTGTCATTTTTGAACATTTTCGATGAATTGACCATCAATATTCACAACCAGCATTTGATCAACTTGTACTTATCGACTTCTGCTGCCAAAGACGGGTCGATTAACCCAGAAACCGAAGTGTTGAACTTGTCCTCCAACGAGGCCAACACCGCCCAATTATTGGAAAGCTTATACTCGCAAATCGATGCATACAACTATGACCAGAACAACTTCAATTACTACCAGAGACAATACCAAAAGGAGTACTCCAAAATTGCCAACTGGAAGCAGCAAAGAAAGTTGGAAAACTTGGAGAGAGAAAAGGCGGGTCAGCCACCTTTGGACATTGACGAGTGGAAGTCCACCTATAAATTGCCAACCGAGCCACCAAGATTCAACAACATGCTTCATAGTCACTCCATTGATGTTTTTGCTGACGATATCTTAAAGAAGTGCGACGAAGAATTGACGAAAAGCTTTGCTATTGAGAGAAAATTGACCTCCAACTAGACAGTGTGTACTGTTGAAGTGTACGTCGCGTAGCGACGTGTTTGTATATTACATTACATATAATATAAATGGTTTAGAGACGTTGTAAGCAAAAAGGAGAGAAGATAAAAAACGCAAAGGGTAAACAAAGTAACGCTACCAACGTTTTATACTGCGGAAAAAACAGCAGCACGGCATAAATCGGGGCAATTCGTCTGTGCGTTCAAAGTACCGCATTTCGCAGCATTTTTGCAAGATTTGGGAAATGTTCTTTTCCTGAATCGGCCTCCGGCAGATACCAATAGTAAAAGGAAATATCTGGCAAATAGATTAATTGGCAAATACAACAAGATATGGGAAGACCAAAAGTAAGTAGCACGATGCACTAGACAGCCAGATGAGACATATCTAGTGCCAGCTGGCGAGACGGACCAAGATTTCGTGAAAATCACTGAGTTGGTGGCACCATCGACTGGATTGGATTTGTATACTGTGTTCCTAACTAACAAATAGTATATTTTGCTTGTACGTCATGGAGAATCAGCAGCAAATACCGATAAATCGGTGAACCGGTTTGTCGCGAACCACAACGTCAAGTTGACTGATCGGGGCCACGACCAGGCCCGGGAGGCCGGGTTGGTGTTGCGGCAGTTCTTGCAACATGAGTCGTTTGATGAGGAAGGTCAGCGATCGATTTCCTTCTATACGTCGCCCTACTGCCGTGCACGCCAGACATGCAACGAAATCATCAAGGGAATCAAGGATTTACCTGGGGTGAAGTATGATATCAATGAAGAGCCTAGAATGAGAGAACAGGACTTTGGAAATTTCCAGTCTACAGCTGATGAGATGAAGAAGATTTGGGAGGAACGAGCACATTACGGGCATTTTTTCTATCGAATTCCACATGGAGAGAGTGCTGCTGATGTGTACGACAGAATTTCTAGTTTCAATGAGTCGTTATTTCGAAGGTTTCAGCAGGATGATTTTCCTAATATCTTAGTATTGGTGACACATGGGATTTGGGCGCGGGTTTTCTTGATGCGGTGGTTCAGGTGGAGCTATGAGCAGTTTGAGAGCTTGAAAAATATTCCCCATTGTCAGTACTTGATCATGAAGAAAAACGACAAACATAGGTACAAGTTGAAATCGCATCTAGAAACTTGGGTCGAAGTGCCTGATGACGAGTTGCAACAACAAATTGAGTCGGAAGTGACCCAGGAAGTATGTTTTAACAGTCAACATAAGATAACTAATCCAGAAGATTTCGACATCAAGGTGATAATTGAGGCTCAACAGCACACCATTCAGCAGATGAGAGAGAAGAACAAGTTGATTGCAGATGCATATAACAAAGCAAAAGCAAATGTTTCGCTGAACGATGTTGAGCAGGACGAAAATTGCCGGTCCAGTAGCGAGTTCGGGCCAAACAGTGGGGAGCCGTCATCAGACTGACGTAAGTATGAATAGTGCACTACATTTAGTGGAAAAGAACAAAAATGTCACAATACATGTCATTGCCGTAAATACCCAGTGAACAACGACATCTGCCAATTATAGGCTGAATAACTACATTCATGTAGACGGTTGCGTAGAAAACAGGGAAGACTTGAAGCTGCAATCGATGATTGTTCGGCACCTGACACCAAAAAATTTAAGACAGATCTCTATTGCAGGAGAAAATACATCAGGTTTGTTTATCGGCCCGGTGAAGCCGACCCACTGGCCACAACTTCCCCATGTTGTTTTTAGACCCTTGGATGACGTACTGAATCTCAGTCCAGAAATATCAACAGATTCTTATACTATCTGACTGAAAACAATTCTCATTGGTCTGATTCTCTGTAGCCAATTAATAAAGTTATGTTAAATGCATGTGTATCTTGCTTATAAATACATTATTCGCTTCTCGTATTGGCTTCGTAAATAGATAAATGTTTTGCATTATTTCGTAATTCTGCACTGCTGCTGCATGCGCTCCGCGATAAAAAAATAGTTTTACAAGTTCTCAATTTCGAAGGTGAATGGCAATCTGATTTAAGACTGCTCTAAAAGTTGGTACATCCGACATCTATTTTATCGAGATGTTGGCTGCGCTTTTATATTCAATACTGTAGTAGAATCCATAGTGGGAAAACTTCCCAGTACTGTAAAACCAATTTATTTTTAGGGACAAATCCCAGACGTCATGTCACAATTACGAATCTGGGTATAAGAATCGTAACACAATTCCCCTAAGTGAATCTATTTTGATTTATTAGAGTTTCGACTTCTTCTCTAGATCAATATCAAGTATTACAATTATGAAGATTTCAAATTTGTTGACTGTTCTATTGTTGGTGAAGGCATCTATTCAAACTTGGAATATCAATTCTCCCACAATAATCAACGGCCCATTTACTGTTCCGGATGGTGATGTATACGTCAATACCGTTCTATCGATATGGAATAACGAGAAGACTCAGTTTACGGGCCCTGTACTAAATGGCGGCCAATTGTTTGTTACAACAGATGAACCAATGTCTTCGTTTGAATTATCAACCGTGGACTTGGGAAATAGTGGTATCGTTTGTTTCAATGCAAGTCAAATTGCAAGCTCACCAAAATTCACTTTTACAGGGCAGATCTTCAGTGATTATCAGTCAACATTTGTTATTGCTGAAAAGTCACTTCTTCCATCCATTATCAGTGTTGAAACATTGTCTACTACTACTGGAAACTTTATTTTTTATCAAGATTATTTACCTCTTGGAGAAATTACTATTAAGAATTTCGACTTGGGTGCTGGTAATTGTTATTTCTACAATCTAAATTATACCCAGCTCGGTGATCTTGACTTTTATGGTTGTATTCATATTCAGGGTAGTTCGACAGTTTACCTATCATCAGGATATGCTGTTACTAACTTTTATTTGGATGGCCCTGATGCACGATTAGTCTCCTTGAACATAACCGCTCCTCAAGTTTATATCGTTAACGGATTTGGAAATGGAAACATGATCAGTTTGAACGATCAAACTGGTGAGAACGTCGAGATCCTTCATTTCAGTTACACAAATGGTGTTTTAACACTTTATTCAAGCTTCAATGTTTCAACACAAGCTTACACTTCACCACAATCTTTCAATATTGGTCCAAACTACATAGAGACAGGCTTTCAACTTTCTTCAACTGGAATTTCTTACCCTGATCCAGCACCGAACCCATGGCTGGCACCATGTATATCACATACACCTTTTCCAGTTGCACCAACGTTCCCACCAAGTTCATCAATACCAATATCCACAACCACTTCCTTATCTGAGAGTTTATTATCGTCTTCGTCTAGTGCTATTTCCACTTCCGCAACTATTTCATCATCTAGTGCTGCTTCATCGTCTAGTGCTGCTTCATCGTCTAGTGCTGCTTAATCATCTAGTGTTGTTTCATCATCTAGTATTGTTTCATCATCTAATATTGTTTCATCATCTAGTGCTGTCCCATCATCTAGTGCTGCTTCATCACCTAGTGCTGTCTCATCGTCTAGTGCTGTCTCATCGTCTAGTGCTGTCTCATCGTCTAGTGCTGTCTCATCGTC
>ERZ778017.611-NODE-611-length-46025-cov-6.351316_pt1 | contig 46025 bp, 25 predicted proteins | sample MGYA00375747_ERZ778017 | MGnify/ENA primary metagenome ERZ778017 (study PRJEB29350, sample SAMN05509838) | bioreactor metagenome | biome: bioreactor; material: wastewater | place: South Africa: University of Cape Town | collected 2014-03-17 ...
GTTGTACGTCGGATTTCTGGAAAGACATTAAGTCTAGGGATACCCGGCATTTTCGTTGCTTTATGTAGGGGGTCTATATTTGGCAAGTAGATTGATTCTTTCCATTTCACTTTACTATTCACAAAACTTTCTAACTCAACAAGATGCCTGCGTAGCGTAATGGTTAACGCGTTTGACTTCTAATCAAAAGATTCCGGGTTCGACTCCCGGCGTGGGTTCGTTGCGGCTTTAGCTCAGTTGGGAGAGCGTCAGACTGAAGATCTGAAGGTCCTGTGTTCGATCCACAGAAATCGCATTCCTTTTTTGAACTTACACTTGCAAGTCATTCGTTACTGTTGATTGTTTCAAACTAATTTAACTTTTTTGGATTTTTTTTCAAAATCTCAGTAAACCACAAAATTCAACGTAGGAGTCTATTTTCAGAAACTTTTCATTGAAGAGTCCGTAATGTACTCGAATCGCCTGTATTGCCATCGTTCAGAACTCTTCTCTTCTCTTCTCCCATCTCCAACTACTTTGTTGCTTTGGTTGCAAAGAATTAATCTATACCGTTCTCTTCCTGCAGTACATCGTGGTTTTTTCACTATATAAGCGATGAATTTTCATCCAAAAAAAAAAACTCACTTCTTCATGTCATATAGGGATGAGGAAGACTTATAAGAGTTTGATAGAGGGTTTCCTCAATTATTTGGACTCGCACTGGTAGTTTGTACTCGACCTTAGACCAAAGTGCCTTTTTCGCTAACCACGATCCCATAGATTCATTCTATTATATTAACCGTAGATCGTTGTTTGATAGTAGTTGGGCAAACATTGTACAATTATGTAGTAAGCTTCCATAAGGTGGCCTCATTCCTTGTAGTCACATCTAAAATGACCTGATAATTTTAGTTTCAATTCAAGCTTCAGTCTCAGTTCCTGTTGGTTGTAAGATTGTCGAAAATCTCGACAATTTCTGTCAAATTTCGCGACATGTTAGTTTTTCTAAAGTGAAAAGTGTCAGAGTATAATCACCTATAGATACATTAACCACCTTTTCTATAATTCACCATTGATGATCTCCGTCGAGGACACAATAGACCAGCATATCGAGACTGTAAAGTCACTTCCGGTACCCGACCTTTTACAATTCGATTCAGATAAATTCTTAACCACTTCTCCCTATATCTACAAATTCAAGTTAAATAGCATCAAGAATGATGCCATCAACGTCAGGTCACATATTTCCACATCAAATATCCCAGGAAAAAGATTACAGGTGATAAATGACAAATTGAGCTACTTGCTTTCTGATTTGATTGATGAAAAGTTGTTTATTGTTGACAAGATGATTGTTCTGTTTAATAACCAATGTGATCCTAAAGTATCAGAAACTCAAACTGAGACATCTGATCCTGATGTTACACCCACAACCACAGGATTTGTTTCAGAAAATGCAGAGGATATCTCTCTGTTGCGTAAGAGATTGCTTTCTGGAGGTACTGCCACCAGCTTGGACGATACTGACAAAAATGAGTACCATGATAATTTACAATCGGACTTGTTACAAGATTTATCAGAGTTGACAAATACTTTGAAGAATGGTGCATTAAATTTCAGTCACAAGATCTTAGGTGACGATTTGAGTATTTTGAATGAAACGAACGAGAACATTATAAAAAATTCATCCTTATTTAAAGTGATCGATAAAAACTTGTCAGGATATCTAGAGAACAAAACCGGAGGAAAAGTTGGATTATTTTGGATTCTTAAGGTTACTGCATTGCTAGTAATTGGGTTTCTATTTATGGTTTTGATAATCAAAATTATCCCACAAATTGGGTAATAGAAACCACTTGCATATCACACTTTACAAATAAAATTTCTTGATAGTATTATATGATTCCTTGATAGAATTGCTGTCATGAACTTCCAGAACGCCAGAGCACAATACGAGTTAGATTTTGAATTTGGGTCTTGTTGACTAACCGTTGTCATGAACGACAAACGTACCAATTTCCTTTGCATGTCTACAATGTAAATTTAATGCCAAGTAAAGTCAATTAAGTATGTGCTATGAACAAAATTATAATTAAAATTTATTAAAATAGTAGAAGAGAATCTATTTTGTAGACCAAAATAGACTTCCTATTCCACATGTCACCAAGTAGAACATGAAATAAACCGTTTAACAAATGCTAACTGATTCCAGTGTCAATAGACTTCAACCACCGTGCGACCAAGTAAACAAATACAATAAAAGCAAGAAAAAAAGTAACAAAAAAACAACGACTTTATACCATTTAGCAAAAACTAGGAAAAGGGAACCCAAGGAAAATCAGGATATCAATAATGAAAATAATACATAATTAAAATCATCTTAATAACCATTAGTAAAGAGAACCAAAAGGAGTACCAAAATCAAAAATAAATAAATGTCAAAGTATCCAGAAAGGTATAATCAACCTGGAAATAATGCTTTAAATTTCATTCCCTAAAGGACGGGATTGTTGTGGTGATGCAATGTCTTGTTGTTGTGAACGTTCTGGGTTGACTTGATCTTCATTCAAAATTTCATTATCAGAAAATGAATGCACGGAACCGTTGTTCGGTTGAGGGTGAGCATTTTGATTTTGAAATTGTCTTGGTAAATTACCACATCTATCTTTACCAAAATTAATTTTCAAAGCTTTATAATCTTGGAATGATTTAATACCGTCAATTGCTTTAATTGCATTTGCAATATTGACGAAATTGATGAAAGCACAGTTCTTCTTTTCCAAATAGTTAATTTGTTCAATGTCACCAAATTTGGAAAAGTCCTCCCGTAACTTGTCAGGATTATAGTAATCAAAATCAGTGATGTTTCCAATATAGATATTTCTTGATGCACCGTTCGAAACAGCCAAGGATAAAGCATTAGACAAAGGTCCAGAATGTTTACCCCAACCAACCTTGATTCTTCTATTGTGGATTGTTAAACCATGTAATTGACACATAGCAAAGAATTGTGCTGCTGCAATTGGGTCAATGAAGGTGATAAAACAAACGTGTCTTTCTTTCAAAAATCTGATGCTTTGCAACAAACCACCTCTGACAACATTACAGATTTCTTCCACAGAAGAATCTTGATGCAAATTACCCAAGTAAACAGTACGATTACCCAAGTTGTTTGCCCCTCCAGCTTGGGTTGCAATTTGAGCAGCAGCAGCAGATTGTTGAACTAAAGCTGATGAGATAAACTCACGATCAGCAGCAGTAACTATGTGTTCCATTCCTGGTGCTAAGCCCAAATATTGTGCTGCATTATGCTGTTGGGTTTTTGTAATAAATGCACATCTATCTTTACCATAGAAGCACTTTTTATCCAAATATTTTTCTTTCAAAGGTAAATTTGCTACACATCTGATAGCACTCAAAATCGATAAGAAATGAATAAATGCAATTCCCTTTTCAGGAATGATCTTTATGCAATCAATTACTCCATAAGAAGATAAATCAGCTCTTAACTCGTCTTCGGTAATTGTTTCCCCTGTAACTGGATTGTTCAAATTACCCAAGTAAACATTTCTCGTAGCACCATCACGTTGAATCGATTCCATAACTGCTGGTAAAATTGCCGTGTTTTTACCCCAACCGATTCTTATATCGTGGCCCTTAATCGATAACTTCTTCAAAATGCAATCGGAATGAAATAATAACGCTGATTGGTGATCAATAAAAGAAATGAATGCACAGTTTTTCGATGGTAAAATCTTCACCGATTCCAAAATCCCTGATCTGACATAATCTAACAACTCATTTGGTTGAATATCCGAGGGAATGTTCCCCAAGTAAACTGTTCTCGAGGGGGCAACAGAGCCTTGTCCATTTGACCCTTGAGATCCATACAACAAATCAGGTTGCGGCTGCGATGTAGGAGGAGGTAACGCAGATCCTTGTTGATTAATAGCGAATTGTTGTTGTTGTTGAATAGGGTTGATCAACGAGTTCAAGTTTTTTGGGTTATACATGGACTCATCGTGGTAGAAATCGGAACCAGAATTTGAGGTAGGGTTGGAATCAAAGTTGCCAGAAGGGTAACTGTTAGGATCTTGTTGGTATTGTGGATACTGTTCATATTGATCGTTACGAACCGATCCTTGATCCATCATGTCTTGATCTTGGTAATACTGGTAATATGGCTGAGAAATGTATTGCTGAGGCAAACCTTGATATGGATCATAGTAGCTCATAATGAAAACTCGGTATTAAAGAATGAAATCAAAAAAAAAGAAGCCAACAGAACTGAAGTAAAAGATACCTAAAAATTTTTTCTCAAAGAAATCACTTAAACAAATAAGTGACAAACGATTAGGTATTGAACAATACTAGTCTCCGGATAGAATGTCGGAGATCGGTTGTACCTTTCAAATCTTTTTAAAAAAATCAATAAAATTTATCTGAAAAATTTCCATTTTTTTTCAATGAGTTTTTTTGTTTCTCTGCGCATCACCAAATTCGATAGTGCCAATCAGTATTTCAAGTCCGTTTTCATGACACCAAACTACACTTGATTGATATGATGTCACTATTGGGCTATAGTGATAGAGTATTAAAATTTGTAATTATGTGTTCTACATCCATTTTATCTTCTTGTTCATAGCCAACCAACGGTTCCTTTGGCTTGGTGATCTGTACAGATCAAGATAATCTTTTACACCTAGAGATTTAGTATAGTAATTCTGAAGTTGATATGAGCCTCAAATTACGTGTACGTTTATGCACCTTATGATTTATGTTCGAAGTCGCGTTGAAACGAAACTAGTCGTCCGAGTCTTCATAATCAGTTTGGATCTCTGCTTGCAGAGGAATCATGCTGTCATTTTCCAGTTTGATACTAATCTCGTTTAAAGAGCTTGGTTTGAGTGTATGTCGCTTCTCGTCCTGGTTTTTATTATTTTGGGTACCATCTTCACTGCCATCGCTCTCGTAGTCTGTTTCTTGTTCTTGGCGTTCATCCTGCCTCATCTCTCTTTCGGGTAAACTGTCTTCAACAATTTCATTAGATGAGATTGTGGACTTAGAAGGTAGATCGAGATCATCTTCTTGTTTAATATTTGTATTGGAAACACCAGTTCTTCGAGAAGTTTGTGAGGCTTTTGTTGCCTGCTTTTTGTCGTCGTCATCACCTTCATTATTGTATTCGTCATCATCCTGATCTGAGACATCATTTTGTGAGCTCACCGCTTCATCGTTATCTCCTTCTTCTACTTCATCGTTTTCGCTATTCTCACTATGGTTCTGCTCACTACCCAACTCTTTGTCTAATAATTCTCTGTTCGTTGATCTCAATGAACGAGTAAATCTAAAATGATCAGAACCAAGTGAGCTATCTTCTTTCAGTTGGAGTGATTCAGGTAATACATCTGCTTGTTCTTGTTTAACAGGATTAGCCTTATCATCGTCAGTGTCGTGTTGACTTAAATCACCACTGTTTCTCTTTCTAGCAATCTTTCTCCGTTTTGTACTGCCTTTCTCAGTTGTCAGTTTTCTAGATTTAAGAAACTTGGGATCTAACTCATCTTTGATCGCAGTTTCATCAATGTTATTAAGCCAGTCTCGACCAGTCAGTAAATGTGAATTTAGACCAGCTATGTGATCACTTCGACTTGAGGTCTTCTCATTTAGCAAACGCCATATGTAATCCTTCTTTGAGTTTAATACTTGATAGAATTTTGTTTCTAGGTCATTTATTATTAGCTCGTAGTCCGATTTTGAAGTTTCGATCGACTTTTTCATTTTATATATCAGCAATTCCAAAGACTCAATCTTACTATGCAATTGTCGTAGTGTAGATGCCATGGAACTGTTTTGTAAGGTAGCTAGTTGTAGCCAATCAAATAAGTCCCCTTGGTTCAACTCTGGTTCTTCTTTAAAATCTACTGGTTGTAAGTCCAACGATCCAATTGTTATAGGAATTGTGTCTTTAGTCTTGATTGAAATCGTCAAGACTACATCACCATAATCACCCTGAGAATCTTTTTCAACTAATATTCTACCAGATAAATGGTATTTATCAATGATACTATGATCCATTTCTGTTACATGTGCTTCATTAAGGTCATCAATTGGAAATATATTAGTAACAATATCGTACCAGTTTTCAATATTCAAATCAGGTAGCTTTCGAAACATATTTTTACCTATTTTTGGAGTAATTGTAGTATGAAATCCACCTAATTCATAAACAGCACCAACAGAAATGTTAAAGATCCCAGGATCTTCGCTGGGAATCTCGTTCGATTTACTTGTGTGAAGATATAAGCAATTATTGCTTATTGTAGCATGATGATTATCCTCCACCAAAAGCGGTATCGGGCCTATAATATTACCATCTAGTTTTTTAGATATATTCTTCAGCTGTAGTTCTACCATTTAATGTACCAAAATTCCACACAGACTTGACGATTGCAAAGAGTTGATAATCAAACTTTTACTTTCGTTTTTAGCAGCCATGTTTTTGATTTTTCGCAGTACTGAAATAAAATAATGCACGATTGTACAAGATTAGGATTGTAGAAGTAGACAATAAGACGCTACTATACAGCCTATGTCTATGTACTGGACTATTTATAGTAAATTAAATTAAATTAATGCCAAAATTCAATAGAATGGACACCATCCTAAGTAAATTAATGCCAAATTGTGGGGGTTTGTGGCCTCTTGGATCAACTCCGTAACTGTAGCCTCGACACTAAGTCCTCCAGCATCCAATTTATCTGATACGGTTACGACAGCTCTTCCTGCTTCTGATCCATCTTCTGCAATGTTTCCCAATCCCCCAGTTTCATCTTGTAATCGCCTCTTTCTCATGGTAGATATTGTCCAGGAGTACAATGGATCCCATCGGAGCACATCAAGAATGGACAAGATATGGTCGGTGTTTCTTCTCAAAACTTCAAAAGTGCGCTGGCAGCTCTTGGTGAAAATCCCATTGGTCCCATTGACTCCAAATCCATCGACTATATCTCGTGTTAATCGGAATGGCACTGTCTCGGGAATGGGTAACCTCTTCCCCTGATCAAATGCTACTCCCAAGTCAATATGAATTGGCTCACCTGTCTCTTTATCTAAAAGTATGTTGTTGCAATGTCTATCACCAAGCCCTAAAATGTGTCCGACTATCGATGTTGTAGCTATACCATGAGTATAAGCAATTCTACTGTCGAACCAACTATCGGGAGTTAAAAAGTTGTCAAAATAAAAGTGTCGCAAAACAGGTTTCACCTTTGCGGTTATTTCCTGGTAGACTTGATAACGCTGTTGCTTTTCACCGGATTGACATTCCCGCATCATCTGTCTTGCTTTCTCTAGAGTCATGGAATCTTGTCGGGTGTGATATGGTTTTATAACATCAATTAAACTAATCGAGTTTGCCACAAATTCGATCATGCCCGACTTGGGACTCATAGGAACAGCTTTGTATGTTCTAATTCGAAGGTTTCGTTTTCTAGTTTCCTTATTTTTCTTCAACATTTGATTAACTTTCTCAAACACTTGTTCCATAATAGAATCTTGCCTCAAGTCATCTGCTCCGTATTTTACTAGCATCCGGTGTTCTTTGCCATTAGATAAGTGAAACGTTAGTATTTTAGGCAAGCTTAATCCTGATGTCGCAATTGTTACTTTGCTCTCGACTTTTGCAATGACTACGACGTTTTCATAACTTGTTGACCTGTCAACTGACATAGTCATGGTTGGTGGTGGAATAGCTGGTAATTCCTCTAACCAAAAATGTGCTACGTTCAACCGACTCAATTGAATGGACTTTCCCCTCGGCACCTTATGTTCAGAAAGCTTGTATGCTTCGTGGCAAAACCTTTTCACGGGGACTATTAATCCTTCAGTTCTGGGATTGGTTCCATTCAACAATTTCGTCCACAATTTGTTTGCTGCGTCATACTTAGCAGTTTTGTATTCATCAGAATTCCCGTCACTGTAATCCTTGTGAAATTTCAACGATAGAAGTTGGTATAAAGTATGATATGGGTGATCTGCACACATCTTTAGTATTAGCTTTTGTAATATATCCTGAAATTCCGATTGCTCTCCAGCTAATCTCGAAATTAATTGTGTGCTCCAACTAATCAACTTATAACTTGGTAAATCTAAAATCATTCTTTTCAATTTAATGTTCAAGTCATTATCTGCGGAAAGTTCCAACCAAAGTGCAAAGAACTTATCCACATCTTCATCTTCATCGTCATCTTCTGAAAGAGAAATCGCTTTCAAGTAGAACTCAACTGCCTTCTTTGAAAACATTTCTTTGTTTTCTTTTGAAGATTGTAAGTCTAGAACCTCAGAGTTGTATTGTGCCTTGAGTTTCGAGTAGAATCTCTGAACCTGCTTCTTCTCTTCAGCTGTTACTGATGTTTTTCCATAGTGTGATTTGAGATCATCAATTTCACTTTTTTTACTGCTAACCCTTTTCTCAAGCTTGTCTATATCATCACTCAAGCTTTTACTCTTGTATTGTTTTTCACAAAAATTAGCCAACAAATGATAAACTTTTGCTGATTGTTTTGCATTATTTATTCCATCTGCTGTGTCCGCTGTAGGAATAACATACTTTTCCATGATGTTCGAAGCTAAATCCTGTCTTGAACTTGCAATCCACCCAACAAGAGTGGCGTTGATCAAATTTGTATCCACCGATAGGTTATCAATAGGTAAAGAAACTCCTCCTTTCATAGCGAGATCCTTAAGCATCACCACAGGCAAATCTGTAATGCCTTGTGACCATATACTAGTAGCAACTTGATATTGCGAAAGCATGTCAGTTTCCTTAGCAATAATTTCATTTGACTGAAACTTTTGTTTGCAAATTTCTGTTAAAAGCATAGATGAACTAATCATTCCTTGCAGTTGATTAGAGTTACGACAAGCCATGTTGTATCTCATTAATTCATGTAAAGCTCCCAACCAAATATTTTGATTACATATTCTGCTCTTATCCTTTGGAAATTCCGACAAGACTTGAAACATTACTTGTCTTGCTTGCATTATGCTTCCAGAATTCAGAAGATCCGACGTTTCAAACCATGATGTACTATTTGCAAATTCATTTAGCTGATGGGGAAATGTGGAGTCATCATAAGATAATACCTCGCCTATGCCGTGAAGCATTGACAACGATTTGAACCATCCCGTTAAATTATCTGATTGTTCCTTGCAGCTTGATATATTTGTAGAAGATTGAACTTGGGAACAAATTGTTGACAATATTGAATCTTGTAACACGTCCATACTTTTTGTTGGAAAATCATGGATTTGCTTTAATACTTTATAAATAGTTTGATGTTCAGAATTACATTTTTGAGGAATTGGAAGATCCCATCTGTTTAACTTCCATGCCCATTCAAAAGCATTATCATCTGACGTAGCTCCAATTGTTTGCCCCAAAAGCCGTGAAATACCTTTCAAACCATTACTCGAAAGTGATGGTAGGATGTTCGTATTAGGCTGAGCTGAATCTAGAGAAATTTCGGCATCAAAAAGGGCACTACTAAACTTCAACTGATTGAAGTTGTCGATACCACCATTCATCATCGAAATTGCGTAATCGACTGTTGCCTTTTCTGGTATACCATGAATAATATCCTCGTCATCAATAGAGTCATATATCTCGGACAACAATTTTCTTTCCAGTTGCCAATCTAACAACGAATAATCGTCACCATGAAGTTCTTCAAAAAGTAGAAGAGCCGTTTTAGATAGCTTCTGAGCAGAAACTACTTCAACTACTTTTCGCAAATCAATTGATTCCATCAAATCATCAAAATACACGATGCCCTTTTTCTGGCCTGTTCTGATGAGTAGAACTATTTTTGTCAAAAGTTCAATCAAATTCCTATCTTTTAGTTCAACATTTAATAAGTTTGATATCAATTCTGCAATAGACGTATTGAACTTTCCCTTCAGAAATTGAACAAAATATGAAATAAACCATGGAATGATTTTGCATGCGAAAGACGAAACCTTGATAGCAAAAATTAAAATCAACCTTGAAATTTTTGTAGTGGAAGCAACCTTGTCGAGAAATGCTAAGAGTAATCCTGTGGTCCACAGTTCAAAGGACTTGTCTAAAATGAATTCATTGAAATCATTCAAGATTTCACCCAATGACTCGTCGATACTCTCCAATTCAACCACATCGTTCAACAATAAACACGATTTCAAGCTTATTGGAATAATATACTTTTCAAATTTATCGTAATAGTTCTCAAAGTTGATATACTTCAAAATCTCTGCTCGTGATTCATTGTAATTATAGATGAGGACTCCAATGATGGATTCAGCTATTGCACCTGCTGTCGAATCCCCCTCTTCACAATATTGGATCATTGTGTCCAAAAAGTGATCCATATATTTAATTCTAGCCTCAAAGTGCTCAGGATTTATACCCCCTACTTCTTCGAAAGAAGCGATCTTGCAATTCTCAGAGAAGAATTCACCACTGAGATAAAAATTAGCAATATACTTAGAAGCCCAAAGTTGGAAACCTCTAGAATAATTTTCAAAGCTCCTAGCATTAATCAAAAGCTTAACAACGTTTGCATTAGGAGCTGCAGAACTATGTTCTGTAACATTGGGGAATATATTGGATACCACACTCAATGCAATTTCTGAATTCTTGCATGACTCCCAATTATTCATCAAGTTGGAATCTTGAAGGAAGCATTCTATTTCTGCTAAAGTACATGAATGTGGAAACCCACGAAGTTTCGATATTGACGTCATTAATATCGGATAAACTGTGCTCGTAGTATCCACATTTTCAAGATATAGTGCAAGCTTTTCTAGTACGATGCTGTTTTGGTATACACTTGTGGCCCTCAGAATTGCATCCAAAATTTCAAATACCAAGGGAAGCGATCTTTTCAATGACAACTCCAGAAATTTATCAATTCCCAAGACTGTGAAGATAAGTTGAATATCTTCGTTTATATCGGAATGATGATATATTCGGCATAACCCTTGAATAAGGATCTCGAGAATTTGACTATTGTTGATAAAATTAGAACCTAGGACTAGGGTCATTTTAAGTTGTTTCATATAAAAAGCCCTTTGAGCAAATAGCGTACCTTGTTTAAGTCGAAGAAGTAATCTTCTTATCAAAAAGTAAATTGTATCTAACGACCAAAAGTTGTCAGTGACAGAGTATTTCTTTACTAGTTTTGTCAACAATTCTTTGCATGTCCCCGGCGAAATTATCAAATGAGACGACAAGTCTTGTGAATCCGATGCTTTTGGTGAAAAGAGTTGTAATGCAATAGGATCACTCTTGAATAATTCTCTTGCGACATCATCCCTAGACATATCTGTGAACTGGATAATATCTAGCACAACAAGCAAAAGCTTTTCCTGAAAGTCTTGTTTATGTGTACCACCTAAGTAGACAGCCAACTCTGTAAAAATATCACTCTTCTTGCCATGGTGAGCAAACGCTAGTGGAATTGCCAAAGATAAACTGTCATTGCAAATTCCTCTGACATCGCTTTGTTTCAACTCAGCTAGTTCTTCAATTAAATCGTTTCCATTTCGGTGATTATTTGTCAGAGACATGACAATGGCTACCAATTCACGGTAGTTTTCATGGCAAAAGATTTCTTTATTAGGATAATCGAAAAGTTCAAAAGGAAACATTAGCTGGCTGTCATTGTCCCACCACCATTTCAAGAGAGTAACCTTTATCCCTTTGAACAATAATTGTCTGCTTTCTATCTTTAAGTTTTCACAGATATTATCCAAAGCTGGTTTCAAGTAGCTGACAAAGTTTGAAAACTTAGAGCACTCAAGAATGTTGAACAATGCCAATTGTAAGATATGTGAAGAGCTTTCACTAATTTTAGTGAAAAAATAAGAAAAAGATGCACTAGCTTCCACAGATATTTTTGGCGACGGAATAGTGGTTAGGAGTTTCGAATAAAACTCCGTTTGCTTATTTCTCTGTAGTTTATGAATAAATTCCGTGGTCTCAGGAGCAATAGCCGTTCTACCAAAGTTACTGGATGACTTAACTTTATCGAAAAATAGTGGTTCGAGTTTCTCGTTGCTCATGAAACTTTCATCATTGAGTGACATGAATTTCTGTATAAACTTGCAAGACTCTATGCTTGCAAGTTCACTTGTAATTACCATTTGCTGGTCACATTCTACCAACCATGTACACATATCATAGCAATCTTTCTTGAAACCTTCATCCTCACATGTTAGAAATACTGGAAGTAGAGCCTCTAACAATTTGCAAACTGAAGTGAAAACTATCTCAGACCTTTCGAATTTATGATTTACCAAAATATTCACTCCGATAAAACGTACCAACTGATTCAACAAAGTTGTAGGGACTAGGGCTAAATCAGCTCCATTCAATTTGTTGGTTAGATATGCAATACATTTAACCGCTCTACTCAAGTTAGTTCTTTCCAAATTAGCTACCAATATCGGTATCATTTGAGTTATTGAGTTGAAGTTGAACATACTCTCCAATACTTCAAATAGAGGTTCGGTTGAATGATTTAGATAAGTCCAGTTTATAACGTCAACTTCGGTTTCCTTCTCCATCAAGTTGGATCTATTCTCATCACTGAACATATTTGACGATTGCTTGACTGTTCCTTCTTGTTCTGTTTGAAATTGCCTTAGTAAATCAATGGAAAACAGCTTCAACGGTAAATGACTGAGAACTATTTGTTTCACTTCTTCTTGTAGGGTTGGGAATAACGAGTTGAATTGGCAAAGTATATCCCGTTTTTCTTGTGCCAGCAAAGTTACATTAATCAAGGATTCGAAGTAAAATGTTGACTGTTGTTCCATAGAGTTTGAAAAGTGATGAAACTTGCTATGAAGCTTGACATATCGTGATAATGAAACTAGCATTATATTTGCATGAAACTCTTCTATAGTAGTGGAGTTATCCATGAACGATTTTTTGGAAAATAAGTTGATGACTGTAAACAAGAATGCTTCTGAGCTATCATTATCGGCCAAATTGTTTACACAAATGTCAAACTTCAAGTCGGAAACAGGTTTAGGAAGATCAAGGGCTATGAATGACTCTAGCCTGAGACGCTCTTCTAAAAAATCAAACGGCTCACAGATCGAAATTTCTTGTGGTACCTGTAAAGTAATTTCAGAATGGGAAGGAAAAATTTGAACACCACATAGCCAGGCAACGAATTCAGGTAATTTTGAGCAAGCACGGAATTTCATTGTTCCACGTTGCAATTTAATTAACAACCATTCTTGCACTTTTTCAGCAATCACCGATTGTGTTATCTTAATATTCTTCTTTTGAATCACTTCATTCAAGCAATACCAAAGAAAGATACTTTGGTTATTGATTTCACAAGGGCCATTTATATCAGAAAGGTCGATTAAATTTTGAATTTGTGTAATCATTGGTTTATCAAGGAGGTTATAAAGAGAGTACCGCTCCATTAAAATAAAAACTAACCGAGCAATCTTGCAAGACACCAGACACAATAAGGAGTCTTTTAAACTCAGTAGCGAAATACTAAGCAATTGATAGAGTGATCTGTGTTGAATATATTTGGGGAATACTAGGTTATCAACAAGTAAAGATTCACATACCAACATAGTCCAACTTGTCAATTCGGAGCTATCAAACGTAGCTAATACATTTTTAACCAAGAAGCGTTTATCATCTGTAGTATTGTCATATGAAGCGAAGGAGAAATTAAGGGTTTCTTTAATAGAAAACATATCTTCACAAATATCATCGTTTGAATGGTCTACCGTAGGCTCTCTTGGAGGTGTATAATACCATTGTAAATAAAACACCAAAACTTTCAAACCTGTCTTTTGTGTTTTAGGGTCTGTATTCTCACTGATCAACCGATTGCAAAAGTCTAGAATGGAATTTGCATTATGTAATGAATCCCCTATTATTCCCAACTTCTGTCTTTTACTAAGAATACTGGATGAAGAATCAAATTCAAAATCACTATTTCGAGATAATTTCAAAGTTTCTTTCAAGTTAAAATAGGACGACAATATCTTAGATAAACCCAAGTAAAGTAGCCATGCTTTGTAATTTGATGATGCAAATGCAATGGATTTCAATTTGAACCATTTTACTTCTGTGTTGTACTCTATCAAGTTTATATCGTTCAAATTGAGTTCAAAGTCTGCTGTGTTTAATTTCGGTATTAAACTTTGTGATAGCGATGAAAGCTTATATAATAGACGGCTAACATCTAGATCATCTATAGTATGCGGTTGATTATCCTCAAGTCCTTGTGTGACTCGCGAATTGGATAAAGTCAAGTAGTCATAAACGGGGTTTAAGTTCACAAATACCAAAAATTGATTAAAAAGTTTGCTCAAATTGGTAGAATGTAGCGCAAGCATAACGTCAATTCCAACCTGAATTAGACCATTGACATAAACAATGTCTTCTGTAGAAAGAACGATGATTAACTTGTTGATTATTTTAAAACATATGAGAATGACAATGTTGTCTCTTGAATAATGCAGACATGTTTTTCGAAGAATAGGTAGTATAGGCTCATACACTTTGTATAGTTGCAAGTAATTAGTAGACATTAGTAAATCACATTGGAGTAAATTGTGTAAAGCACTGAATGTGCCTGCTAGCAACTTTTCATTTTCAAAAGAATCGGTACAGATGTTGATAATTTTGTAGAAATAGTTGGCAAATGAGTTATAGTCTGTATAGTTCAAGTGGTCTTTGACGTATCCCAATCGCAAAATAGTATCGACCGTGAGAATAAAGTCCACTGAACACGGTATCAAAATCTCGTTATCCACAAACGATAAGGCAATGATGGATCTGATAATATCTATTAAAAGTTTCGATTTCAAGGTGATAGAATCTAGCGACTTTTCCACAAGAAGTTTTACATATGATGAAGCTGCTATCAATCTGTTTTCTGTGGCAATTGTATTCTTTGTTTTATAGATTTTTGTTTCTATTGTGATTAGATCAAGTATCGAAAATACCAAGACTCTAAACAGTTTGGGTGACAAATTGAGAGGGGACTGAAGTAACGACTCCAATTGGACCAAGGCATCATTACGTTGTTTGATTTTCGTCGATTGCAACAGCGAAACCAAGCTGCCTATGTCAAAGGATGACATTGCTCATTTGGTGAAGACCCAACTATGGATTTTTGCTGTGCGACTAAAATGAATAATGATGAATAAAAACCATTTTCACGAAATGTACTGAGATTATAGGAACTAGAGGAAAACGAATGATTTAAACGATACTTTGATTTTTCAATGAAGGTTTGATGAAGTCTAGAGCTCGTTTGGTACGTTTTGAGTTTTTGCACTTTATTGCTCAAGTTTCCAGCTAGAGTAACAAAAGAAGAATGGCTAGGTAGTTGAAATGGTAAAGGGGCCAAAAGGTCTTTGGTAGCAAATTATGCGTTTCTTGTAGTACAGTTACAGAAATATTTGGTGGAAAAGTTACAGGAAAGCAGGGAACCGTCTATGTGGCACAGCTAGAGCTACAAGAATCGAAATGAACCATAAGACGACAAATGGTATCTATCTAGGTGAAATAGCTGAAGAACCCACGCTGATGACAACAAAACATTCATAAACATCATGAATATATAGCTTCTTATCTCCAATATCCTGGGTTAGTAAAACGACTAAGTAGTCTCAGGATCAGCTAACGCTCAGGATAACTAGACCCATTAACCTAACAATCTTCAGTGCATACAACGAAATACTGCAGACCTTCCAACTAGAAACACCACGGATAACCAAACCAAATTTTGCAGCCATTGTTGCAGCCAAAACCAGTAATATATTAAAACAGCAACCTGCTACACCAAAAGAACAAGTATAAAAGCACCATTAAAAAATACAAGAATAAAACTTAAAATTCATTTCCTCATCACAAAATGAGAGTCCTGGTATCACTTGGAGAGTACCAATTGTCCCTGTTTAATGAGCAAGAGTCGCAAACAGTATGTGAGTGCGAAAGATGTACATTTATCAAACGATACTATCGTACAGTACGCCTAATACTAGTATATGGGTGCATATTTCCACCGTTGTGGCTCGTAATGATGGGACTCTACGCCTACTATGGAGTACGGTTTCGTCCCTGGAACTTCCTTCACACTAACTACTGCCCCATGCTTCAGAAATGGCACGAACTCTTTCGGTGCTTAGTCTCAACTATTGCCGTTTACTCTATAATAGCTTCAACTTTAGCATATTGTGCTGTTCAAACGTCTGGGTATGGATATACCCCAGTCTATATTGGCCAGAACCAAAGAGATCTATGAAGCTAAGGTTGAAGCTTGCTGGTAGCGCGCCCTAACTGTGGGGGCAAAAGGTGGGTGAGGGCATGATGCGGTAGCGCCAAGGTTGACCCGGGAAGTTCAGTCAGATGCGAGTCAGATATACAGGAGAAATCGACCTATCTTCAGAGTCAACTGAAAAATCCAGTTGCTGAAACGTACCCAAGTATAAATAGCGATGGTATTTACCGAATTGGCTGGCAAAAGAAAGTCATCGTTTGAAATTTTATCCAACATGTTAAGAGTATCTAGAAGATTATATTCTCAAGGAGGTTCCTTGATCAGAACTCCTTTGTATGAGGCACACATCCAATTAGGGGGGAAAATGGTTGACTATGCTGGATTTGAAATGCCAGTGTTGTACAAGGGCCAAACCCATATTGAAAGTCACAACTGGACCAGAGAAAAAGTCGGGTTGTTTGATGTCAGTCACATGTTGCAACACCGTGTCAGTGGTAAAGATGCCGGTAAATTTTTACAAAAGGTGACTCCGTTAGACACCGCTGAACTCAAGCCATTCACTTCCAGTTTGTCTGTGTTGTTGAACGAACAAGGTGGTGTTATTGATGACTGTATCATCACCAAACATGGTGAAAACGAGTTTTACATGGTTACCAATGCCGGTTGTAGAGCTAAGGATTTGAAGTTTTTGGGTGATGAAGCCACCAAGTTCAGTGAATTGTCCCACAAGCCATTTGAATCTACTCTTTTGGCTATCCAAGGTCCAAAGGCTCACGAAATCTTGCAAAAATTCACCAACGAAGACTTATCCAAATTGTACTTTGGTTCCTCGGTCTTCGCTAAGGTCGACGGTATTGATGATGTCCACATTGCTAGATCTGGTTACACTGGTGAAGATGGTTTTGAATTGTCGATTCCAAAGGCTCCAGAATCATTGGCTTTCTTCAACTCTATGATTGCTGATTACCCTGACTTAGTCAAGCCAATTGGCTTAGCTGCCAGAGACTCTTTGAGATTAGAAGCTGGTATGTGTCTTTACGGCCATGAATTGAACGAAGAAACCACTCCAATTGAAGCTGGTTTGACCTGGTTAATTCCAAAGACTAGAAGAGAAGGTGCTGTTGCTAACTTCAACGGGGCATCTAAGATTTTAGAACAAATCAAAACCAAGAACTTTGCTCAAAGAAGAATCGGGGTCACTTCTAAGGGACCATCTCCAAGAGACGGTAACAAGATTTTTAACGATGAAGGTAAACAAGTCGGTACTATCACTTCAGGTTCTCCATCTCCAACTTTAGGTGGTAACATTGCTCAAGCTTACATTGACAAGACCGTCAAGATTGGTTCTCCAATCAAGATTGAAATCAGAGGTAAATTGAGAGATGGCCAAGTTGCCAAGTTACCATTCATTCAACCAAAATTCTACAGAGGTGATTAAGTCAAATTATTTCACTAGCAGATTTGAGGTCAATACCCCGGGTCGGGTAATTGGCATATTTGATTCATTACTTAGTAAAAAGTTAACCCAATATAGATATCTTAATACATGAATCAGAAAACCGGTAATTTCCGCTACACCTAAACTTTGACCCCAACTCATGTAGTACATAAAATTAGGGGTTGGCCAACCCCCAAATTTCCCCAGATTTCACATAACGTTATCAATGCAAGTTGAAACCAGCTATCGGGTACTTTGATAAGAATTTCACTGAAACGAGTACATGTCTCGTGTACGGGATTCGGGATATAGACAAGTAATTGTGAGTACGAAAAGAAAAGAATGTTCGATAGTATTAAGGGGAATATCTTTTTGTAAGAAGCAGTTTTTTAAGAATTCTACAAATCGAGTCAACTTATCAAAAAGACAAAATTCGACAGCCACACAAAGGCCAAACAGATACAACAATTAAACTAGCCACCATAGACGCATTGATAGAATAGAGACTTGCAATTTAGATGTGTCTAGACATTTGCTCATGTAGACCCTATTCACAGGCATATTGATTGTTCCAGGGAAATCAAAAGGAAGGGATTCGACCACTCAGCTGTGAGTGGCGGAAAGCGTAGTTCGGTAAGTATAAGAGATCTACAGTGCCTCCTTTTTCAAAAGCACCAAAGGGGGACAGAAAATCCTACCAGAAATCTACACGGTCCAATTTGTACCGAACCGTGCATACCAAACTACACCGTGCACCGTGCACCGTCACCATGCATACCGCAAGCCAACGTATAACGGCAAAATAACTGGAATAACGCCCTGGAGAAACAAGGTTAGACCCCGGAGTGCTGTTTCCAGTTTAAGAACAAGGAACCGAATGAAACAACGCTACAAGAAACAATGGCAATCCACCCCAAATGCTCTTCGCAGCCAGAGAGCAGAATTACACGTCCTAAACTCGACATAACGCGACCTAGAATACTTTATCTTATCTAGTCTACCGTGTAAGGCATCCACGACGCGTAAACTGAGGTACCACCACGTATAAACGAAAATCATACAACCCGACACTCGCCCAGTCTCGCCCCTATATAGACGTGTTGCCGAGAGACACCCACGGAAGACACGGTGTATAAACCGTTGACGTGGGCGGCAAGGAGCATGCTCGCGAGAACGATTCCATTTTCGTGGTGAAGGGGTTGATTTGTGAGTCGCGACTTTGTTATTAGGTGGTATATTACCCTTGTAGAGAGATATTATTATACCATACATGAATAATAACGTTAATCAACGGCTATTATTGTGTTTTCTTGGTGTCGGTAGTTGTAGGCCAGTGTTTTTTTTCACCGACGAATTCTACAATCTTGTCAGAGAATATATCCCATTCTTTCTTGTAAGGATTGTCTTCAGTATCACCAGTGACTCTCGCACCATGTCATCCACTCCATCCACGAGATTTGCGTTGTCTCCTAAAAACCCAAACATCGCGTCACCTTTCAAATCCAGTAATTCTTCCAAATTATCTCCTGTCAAGAAATTTCCTAAACCAGTTAACAACTCTTCAAAGTTGAACTTTGAAATTTGGCAAGATCCTGTTAATACTAAACAAGACAACTCCGATCGTCACTCGCCTGTTGCTCATAACGACCAGGAGAATGTCTTACAACCCAAAAAAATTGTGTCGAACTCGGCCCAACGAGTTCCCTTGGCTCCATTGAACATCCAAAAGTTCCCTGGCTACATCACCTACACTGGAAGCTCCCCAAGTCAATTGACGACATTATATCAACCAATCAACTTTGACAACACTGCTAAGTCGCTCCACAAGTTCTCTACCTTGCCTAACTTTGTTACTCCACCAAGATCGCGCAAGGCCAAGTTCTTGGTCAAATCAGATCCTGACCAAGTTGACGATTGTGAAATGCACTTAATCAAAAAGAGCATGAAAATCAACAAGAACCAACCTAGACCTTACCGTCACAATAGAAGCTTATCTGTAGGTAAAAACGATGCCAAATTCAACTTAATTAAGAAGAATTCCTTCACCATCTTGAACACCTCAGTCAGTGCCTAAGCATGTCATTTCAACGTACCAAAAATCCACCAATTTGCTACTTATTCATAATACCCATCCTTTTCAAGTTTCTGCTAGTTTATTTGCTGAAAACCAGCAGTTTCCTAACATCAATGCACTCATCATGATTTCAGTTCTTTATACCCTATTAGTCATTTATTTATATTGAAGTTTATACGCAATTCAATAGCAATACGGATTCAGAAGTAGAAAATGCCATCCAAAACAATGTAAACCAGAACATCAATGGATACTACTTGGTAAACAATTTTTTTAAGAGGAAGTATGAAGAATTAAATCTTAATCAAATCTTTAAAATAAACAATGCTCATGTGGGCGCCAGTTACATCAGTCAAATAGTGATTATCGTTCGTTTGTGTATTATACAAGGTTTATACAATGCAATTACTTTTTACCTTTCTTCTTCTTCTTGTTCTTGCTAGAACTAGAACTAGTCGCAGTAGAAGCTGCTGGAGATGGACCTGGCGTCACTTCGAGTGCACCTTGATGACCACCGACTTTCTTTTTGTCTTTCTTTGTTGGCTTGTAGTAGCTTCTCAATCTTAACGGTAACCATCTTTCTTCGTCCAACACCAACTCATCTTTTGGAACCATCACCTTATTCTTACCGAATCTTGCCTTGTTCTTTCTACGAACATTGGCTTTTCCTTGGTTTCTGATAGTTACAGTTGGAACTAAACTGTCAACATCTGTGGCTAATAATTGGTCGATATCCTTGGCTGATTCGGTCAAGTCGTCAACAGGTAGTAAACTATCAGCACTACCGTTTAACACTGACGAAACGACTTCATCCTTAGGATTGATATTATGTAACCGTTGGAATACTTCCTTGGTTTCTTCAAAAGTACAGCTATAGTCCAATGATCTGAAACATATAGTTTTTATGAAATTGTAGTAGCTCAAATCTTTGGAAATAACATCGTCATTTGTTTCGATAAACTTCTTCAATAAAGTCTCCATTAAATTGTATGTTTCAACATTTCTGGTCTCCTCATACATGTTGAGTAAAGTGCCTACCAATGCTGGGTTTACCTTTTCCTCTTGAAGATTCAATTTGACTTGTTCTGACAAAAGAAGCAAAGCTTGACTGAACTCCTTAGTTTTGTTAGTTATGAACACAAGCAACATCAATGCTACCAAGGTGTGATTGTTGAAAGTTGTATTTGCGTCATCAATGTCTTTTCTCAAGAATCTCAATAACTTTCTACTAACAGTTTTCAATTCTGATTCGGTATTGAGATCATCAAAGTCGATCTCCAATTTTAAGAAAATTTGATACACGTATGGAAATAAATCACCAGGGAAATCGCACAAGTATTCTTTAACAAATGAGTTTCTGATCTTGTTCAAACTACCAGTAGCAAACTTCAACAAAGTGCTATTTTTTGTAATTACTTGGTACTGAAATCTGGTAAGTTTCTGAGACAACTTGGATAAGTTTTCTTGATATTTCAAATCACGATCAACCATGTTGAGATTAGTGGATTGGAGGTCAATGGAGTAGATATTGTTCTTGATGATTAACTTCAACATGTCGTCGTTGATTTGTTGCAAATCGTAATGCTGAAGTATTTGTAATGCCTTATCGTTATGACCTTGCATTTGGTAAACATATGATTGTGTCAACTTGATAGGCAATAACTCGTTCAACAAGTCTTCGGACGATGCCGTGCTATTTTGCTCGTTACAAATGGTTTCTGCTCGCAATAAGTGAGACAAACTCGATGAATAATTATGTTTCGATAATTCAATCAAAGACTCGTTCAACAACATGTCGTAATTGTCAGAATCCAACTTGTGTTGGGACGAAAGGTCCGAATGTTGGTTGAAGTTGATTTGAGAAATCACTGCTCTCTCATTTACTACCAAGTCAAGCATGCTATCATACTGATTATTTGTAATTAACTGGAAATACAAGTCGAGCGATTTCTGGTACTGTCCGATTTTGTAGTAATTTTGTGCCAAAACATGGTTCATCGCCAATCTAAGTCCAGGGTTATCGATAGTTTCGTACTGCGAATATAACTTGATCAACTCGTCGGACTTTCCAACTTTGTAGTACACGTATCCAACCTCCAAAAGCAACGATTCCATGAATTGAGATGGGATCTTGGCGATCAATTCAACGGCCTTAGAGTACTTGTCCATATTAATGAGGGCTATCAAGCAGTTTTGGAACCCTTTTAAATCATTGAATTTTTTAATTTTCGATAAGTATTCGTACGACACAGTATAAATGTGCTCATGCTGAGACAACTCAGCATGATTGCCTACATCCAACTTTTTGAATGCCTCAGATATGGAGCTTGTCATTGTCACCTCCACGATTCATTTATTGAGGTGGAATTTTTTTCAGCGTTGGAAAATGGTGTGTGGTCGTGCGAGATGGATAACCACGTCGGGGCTCGAAGCGATGGGGATCCAATAAATTGCTGGGAAGACAGTGAAATGAGAGAACAGTTGACCAGAGACGGGAAAACATCATGAAACTGATTTGTTAGAAAGAGGATGCTGTTGTGTTTGTTTTGGAAATATTATGGTTTGCATGCCCTGTTCACCTCGCCTGTATAGTTCACCGATAACTTAACGTAGGCTTATCCGATCGTGGTCATTTTAAAGAGTGTTGCATAACACTGTAACATCTTTTGAATCAATGCAAGAAACCCCACCAGTTTGTGGTTTTTGGCAGCTTGGTATTTGCCGTAGTGCAAATTTTGCAGCCATCTCGCACGGCCACTTCTGTTTTACCACAAATTCACCAGTATTGCGAATCCCACCACAAAATAAGTGGACTTCCTGAAAAGTTAATAAGGAGTCACCACAACTACAACATGCTTCCTTAATATTCAAACTACCCATTTTCCGATCAGTTGCCATGATAAAAACCATTAATCACGTGTTAGATCATGTGACTATGAAAATTTATCAATTTCTTTGTCTAATAAGATGGAGTGCAAAATAAGCAGATAAGGAGACACCAGCATGTTGAGGAGCCAGATGTACCGTACTCGTGGGACACACTTGATTTCCCGTAACCTTACTGTCAGCACCAGTTTGAGATTTCAAACCGGCAACAACGCCATTCTCAACAAGTTCAAAGAGCCCGAAACAGTTGAGGCCCCAGCAGAGTTAGCTGAAGAGTCGAGTTTGCCCAAAATCAAACAGGATTTGAAGATAAATCCTCGTCAGCCAACAAAAAAGAACCCGCTTTTATCCGACCATGAAATCGAAAACGACCCAAACTTCCATATGGCAGGATGGAAGCAAAATATTGGGCAATGGATCATCAAGACATTTCTGATTGATATGGACAAATCCAGAGCTGGTCCAGTTGCTGGGTCGATTTACTTTGGTGAATGCAAGAAACAAGCGTTGATATACCCTAACGAGCCGTTATCTGAATCGGCCAAGTTCTACTATGAGACATTAGACTTGCCCCGGTCCTTTTCTCAGTGGTTCCAAATCACCGCATTACACTACTGGATATTGTCCGTAAGAATGAGAGCATTACCGTTTAAGTACGGGAGAAATTACCAGCAAAAGTTGGTTGACAGAATATTCAAAGATATGGAGTTACGAATGGCACAAGAGTTGAATATTTCATCCAATAGAATCATCGAAGGGTACTTGAAAGACTACCACACCCAGTTATTAGGGTCTGTTTTGTCATACGACGAAGGATTAATGACGGACGATATCACATTGGCAGCAGCATTATGGAGAAATATCTTTAATGGGGACCCCAACGTTGACATGAGACATGTTGAAGCTCTTGTAGGGTACGTGAGATCACAACTTTATGTTTTGAACAAAATGAGTGATCGAGAATTTGGGTTTGGGAAGTTCAGATTCGTTCCACCAAACCAGGTGGTCAAGCCATTGACCAAAGCACAAGAAGCAGAGTTGAGAGAAAAGGCCAAGTTGGAGTTTTCAAACCAAACATTACCATCACAAAGAAGTGTTTTATCATTGGATGAATGAAAGTTTGGTCGATAGTTCATGTATATATAGTATCAAATCTACACGGAGAATGCAAATACACAATAAATAACATTACAATATACCCAGAAATTTATAATCACGGTTTCATCTACTTATGACCATGGCATGGCTAGGAATACAATAAATAGTAATCAATAAATATCATCACAACTTGCCCAATTTCCCCAACGTGTTTTCGTCCTCCATCCAGTTATGACCTTTGTTGCCTCTTATCATCACGTTCATGATGGCAAAGTCCTTTCCTTCGATGGCATGTTCATGCGACCGCGATCCCAAAAGAATGTCTTGGTACACATTGAAGCCAAACCGCTCGTAAATAGGAATATTCATAGGTGATGAGCTCTCCAAGTAGCAAATCGTGGTGTCGTCGGTATCGATGTAGTTTTTGAACATAAACTCAAACATCTTTCTTACATTTCCCTTACCTCTCGAAGACGCCAAACTGCCCAAATATACCAACGTCCACACACCCTTTGTTTTGAATCTGGAGTCGTTCATGATGATGTTGTCGAAAGAATCGTGCAATAACGGCAACAACCCAGTGAAGATCTTCTTTCTTGTCACTGGGTCGCACATCTGGTACAAATGGTGGAAGTCTGATTCCATGAGGTTCGAGAACGAGTTCAACCCATCGGCCTCGCTGGTGGGGGTGGCCCAAATAGCCACGGTTTCAAAACAGTCGCTGGATTCGTTGATTCCAAGACAAATCCCATGGTTTATATGCTGTTTCAAGTAGCATTCGTATAACTTGATCTCGATGGCCCTGCGGCTGGCACCATCGACTGCGTCGGAGGTTAAAAGCTGCGACAATGAATCCTGTCTGAAAGAATCGTAAAGTGTTTTCGCAGCTTTGGTGACGTCTTTGTATGTCAATATCTTCATACCATATTTTGCAATACTGGACTGCAATGCTGTTTGGGCTTCAATCATGATGTCGCAAAAAAACCAACTATTTCAACGAAAAAATTTGTATAGTTCGTAGCAGTACTTTTGGCCTAGCTACTTCTACTGTGTCACTTGTAGCCATTGGGGATTTTTTGCCTTATATATATCTGGTTGTATCCGCTACTTTGGTTAGGATCACCACGCGCATCTCGTTACCGCAAGCGTACATTCGTCTTCTTCCCCATATTCTTTATCGGAGTCTTTGAGACCGTCGAGTTCGATAAATCTCGCTGAACTGAGTCACAACAACAGGGAAACAACTCAGCAACTCGACGCCAGCACCCTCAGTGTATTGACTACAATTTTTGTCTCGTTGGGCCGGTGGTTCAGGCTCTCGTTACGAAATAGCGCATCTTCTGTCCGAAAACGGAAAGGCCAAACTTGCCCACAAATTTGTGGGCGCTACCATTGTCATTCCTCTTGCAACAACAGCTAACAAGCGAGTTGGCCCTCAACTCCAGCAGCATTGCTCATTTTCTACTCCAAGCCTTGGAACACTGCATTTACGTATTCGACAGACTCGAAAGTTACACGGTTTGGGTTTATCGCAAAATTGCACCCTAATCGACAAAACTGCTCACTAATGAGTGCCGATGCCTAAACCAGAACGCTTGTGTATGTAATCCGCAAGGACATTACCGCAATCGTAGCGCTAGTGCCGAATTGAAGCCCGACACAAACATATGCCATACCATAGCCGATGTGGAGCATCTCTTACGCCATGTGTTGCCGCGAAATACTCTGTCGGAGTTGCAAGAGACAGACATAACCAGGCAAAGATGAGCTCGACCTTCTCTGATGCTGCTCAGATTCTGTATATATATGCATCTCAATTTTGTGTGTTCCCTCTAGAATTTCGACCCGTACCCACCGCTAAGCACCACCATGATTTCGTACATCGCCCTCCGTGTATCGTGCCCCTGTACAACTGTACAAGCGATTCCCCGACGATTGCCTTTTTTGTATTTACCTCCACAGTTGGGTTCATTGTTCAAATAAATGTGCAACAAGCCTGCACTGCTCTGAACAACCGATCGCACAACAGATTCACAATTTGGGAGATTTCGACAAGTTGGAGAATCTGGCTGGGGTGGGCCGTAGTTTGTCAGCCAGCTTAGATGGGGAACAGTATGATGCAACTCGTAGTAACTTTTTGCACCCGTAAGCTGTACCCATAATCGTTCGATTGGGCTCGTTCCAGCAGTAGTACCGCGCTGGACCTACACCCAGGTCCAAAGAGATGCTTTTCGTGGCTCGCTACCACCATGCGAGTCTTGCATGGTGCAGCTTTAATCACGAGAAAATGCAGTACCGTGATGAACCACTACATCTAAAGCTTTACTCATACTTGCTCCAGTATAACCCACACAATTCTTCACCATGTTCCAGTCACTACCGAGACCTAAACACTCAGATGCTCGTCCGACATTTTCATTTTCGCAACAAAAATCAACAAAACCCAAACATATCCCTCAGTCCACTACTGTGGTGAAGAAATCTTCAAACGATATTGATCTTCACGTTAACCCAGACGGTACCCTTGACTACAGTTTGACAATTGCATCCCTCTCAAACAAAAACGTTCAAGCATCACACCAGGACACGATACCGTTGAAAAAGAAGTACCCCAATCTACGTCACTATTTCCCTCGTTACACTTTGGAAACATGCCCCGATGATTCACTACGAAAAGTCGTCAATGAAACGAGATTAGTCATTGAAAAATTACTAGGAAACCACGAAGTAGAAACAAATGACACAAACTACATTACATACAACTCGTCTAATGTGGTCAATAATGACGATACCGAACGAGTTATCCAAATACACACAGTTAAGGAAGATCCACTTTTACCTCCCAAATTCAAACTTCGCAAAAACCGTCATGAGAATCTTCCACCACCAGCACCAATAATCAAGGATACGTCTTTGGAATCTAAATTGACCAAAGAGGATAAGGAAAAATGGAATATACCTGCGGCCATCTCCAACTGGAAAAATAACCAAGGGTTTACAATTGCACTTGATAAGCGTGTTTTGGCAGCAAACGGAGGAAATGCAACATCCACACCAGAAATCAACTTGGAAGGTTTCAGCGATCTATCAAAAGCATTGGAATCGGCTGATAAGCAGGCCAGACAAGATATCAAATTGAGAAATGAAGCATTGAAAATCAAAGCTGCTCGGGAATTACAAGAGAAAGAAGAACAGTTGCGACAATTGGCTGAACTTGCAAGAAAGGATCGCGACAAGAAACGACACAGTACAAATTATCATGACAGAAAACGCCAGAAATTTCACTAAACATATATTGGGCTAGTGTATTTCATATATATATATATGATTGTGTCAATGGTGGTCTATTATATAATACAGGGTTGTAATTGGTTTCACCAGTTATATTAGTTTCGTATCTATCAATCAGAGAAGAGGCCGTGCTCTTGTTCTTGTAGGTTTGATTTTGTCTCCCCCTTCGTATAATGATTTTTCAAACTTTTCTAGAGCGGTGGAGTTGACCCACTCTAATACCCTGGTAAGTTCGATTTCCCGTTTTTTCTCGTGTAATATTTGTTCAAGTTTCTCTAAATGTTGTTTCAAGTCGGTGATATCACCTTGTTCGAGAATTTCTTGTGTTGTCTCCAACTTTTTCCGTTTTCTACTAGAAGCAAGCTTTCTTTTCCCTCGCTTGCGACCAATCACCTCATCATCATCATCTTCCTCTGCTGGTTTATTTTCAGCATCACCATTATTTGACTCGTTTTCAAGCTTATTAATTTGCTGTTTGATCTTGTCCATCTTCGACAATATTCTTACCTCATCAGCTGGCACATCATCGATCCACATAGCCTTTCTTCTAGACTCCATACTTGAAATTAACGCGTCCTTGACATTGAGCAATTCCTTACGCAACCCAGATTCACGTTTTCCCCATGGATTGAGCCATTGCAACAATTTGTTGATTTCCTCTGGAGTATCGAAATAAGTCCAGTTGGACCCATTGGCCAACATGTTTGGGCATTCTTCAATTGCTTTTCTTTGAAATGGTGTGAGTCTGCTTATAAATGACGAGTTAGTTAATGCACCTTGATGATCAATTATCCTTTCGTTGTCAAGTAAAATTTCATTTGATTTAAAATCAACACCATACAAGTCTAGGACGGTACGCTTGTATGAATCTGGTACACTTTCGAAATTCATTTCTTTAACAGACTCACCATTTTCCAGCTCAGCTTTCTCCATTGGTGCAACAGGATGCTCCAGGCTAGGGTCTTTCACCTCTTGTTCCACAAAAGTTCTTTCGTTTTCATGGAGTGTTTCATTGAATTTCTGACTAGCGTTAAAATCTGAATGGAAATGTACTTTTAAATCGTTATTGCTTGGTCCTTGAACCCATAATCTTCCCATTAAGTATGTGTCCGTTAACATCTCTCCATCCCTATCTTCTTCACCTTCTTGTTTATCATCTTCTCCATCAGCATGATCATCATGCCTCTCAGTTCTATGCAAAGTCGGCAATCCATTGTTTTCAAACCACCAGTATCTGTTCAATAAACGATCTTTTCCTAGCATTTTAACTCGTTGGCAATCTAATTCAATCAACCGAGCTTCAAATTCATGGTTCTCCTTTCGGATTGAATCTAACTTCAATAATGCTTCTTTTCTACGGTTCCAGGTTGAGGCAAAGATAGGATCCTTTTCTGCTAACTTGGATTCCTCTTCCGTCATGTCAACTGCATTGAAGTTTAATCTTGGTCTTTTAGGTATAGGAGTGCTCGATTCCTCGCCACTTTCATTTTTCAACAGCGGTGTACTTGCACGTTCCTTTGAAAGTTGTTCATGAATACTGATATTAGATTTTTGGGCAACATCAAGTTGAACTTTATAATCACGAATATTGTCCAATCTGGAACGTCTGATGTTTGTCGAAGCATCCAAACTGTCATCAATGTACTTCCGAACAAGAGTTCCAGATACCAAAAAGTCAATGATAATTTTCAATGCTTGGAATCTAAGGTCTATATCCAATGCTTCATAAAATTGCGTCAACGCTGTAGACGCAGTAGCTGGCATTGATTTTGGTGCCATTATTTCGAAAATCTTTTGGATGGTTTGTTTGTATTGAGGAATGTGCTCGAATAATGATAAAACTCCAAGTAATATCGTTTGCCAGTTTCCGTCTTTGAAATTACGTTTTCGTAATCTGTCATGCCATGTCACTTTTCTATGGTTCATGATTGTGTACGCATGATGACTGGACTCTCCAGTATCTTCATCATCACTACCACTTGCTTCAGCCTTTTCGTTATTATTGTTGTCGTCCTCAGCTTCGCTATCCTTATTCTTCGAATCGCGTCCTTCTACTGATTCGTCATCATCATCGCTCTTCAATGTTTTATCTTCATGCTCGCTATCTGACCCTCTATCAGAGTTTTCCGATTCTTTCACTTTTCCGTTGGATTTTACTGGTGTTTCTTCTTTTACAACCCCATTTTCAGATCCACTATTGGTAATTTTTTCACTATTCTGAGGTTCTTGTTTTATGTAGTAATCTTTGGGAGGAACGTTGATTAATAAACCAGATATCTGATCATTATTATCGACTTCATGCTTTGGAATCTCATTAGAAACAACCGCACCTAACACCGCACACCAAATTTCGTCCACCAACTCACATCTCCCGTACTTTTCGTATTGATCATAGTTCCAACCCATAGCGTAAACATAATCATCAAACGTGAATGTATCGATACCGAGGATGGAATGATATATATTAATAAATGCCCAAGTTTGTAATGCTTCTTGAATTGATCCAAGTCTCGAAGCCGATAGACGATTGATTTCCGACAAGTAGTTGGCAATTTCATCTTGATTATCCGATTCGTTCATTTCTTGCATCAATTCATCAACAATATGCTTATTCCATTCGGCAGAATTTTTGGGATAGTATAGTGGATGGAGATTAGGACGGGGGTTTTGAACGTCGAATCGTATTTGTAAATCGTCAACAATATTCTTCTTTCCTGGCTGGATTCCAAACATTGCTAGGGTTGCTTTCTCAGAAAGTAAATCGTTCTCTTCAAAGATATTTTCTGGTAAATAATGGTTGGGGAATTTCTTTCTATCTCGACTAGAAAGCTTCAAGTCCATAATCTGAAGCGAATCTGACAATGGAGTATCTTCGTGTTTTGATGCATTTTGCAAATGTAATGGTTCATATAATATTTCTCCGGTTGGAGTTGAGTCCATGTACTGGATTAAATCTTCTGGATATTCACGAGGAATTCTATACTTGATGCAATATTTGTCCTTGACTACCCATGGTGCTCCGACCTTGTGGGACCTACAAACGGACATTTTGATGAATGTTTTGATGAGCCATTTGGTGAAATGATTTCTATCTCGCGAAATTTGATCGTTGGTAACAATTGATTGAGTATTGTCGTTGAGCCGGACCACAAGATACTTGGTAGTAATGTTATCTGACTGTCCGTATTGGACCTTTTCCCTGATAGTACCACGTTGTTTGACAGATTCATTGGTACTCTCGATTTCTCCTTGGTTATTGACATGGGTTATTCCCTTGATAAAGATAGTTTCACCAGGAAAGTAGTCATTCTTGAAAATGGAATATACCTTGTCAACCAACTGGTCCAATCTACTGATACGGTTAAACTGAAGAAACCTCAAGATATGCTCACGTAACGCTTCAGGAAAGTTCTTTTCCACTTCCTCGATTTCCAGCAACTCTGATTTCTGGGCATCAAAAAATGTCAAACATGAATTTCCTGTTATTTCGCAAACAAACTTCTTACCTCGATAGTAGTCCATTCGGGCCAAGTAGTCTTCGTAGGTCAAAAACCATTCTTTTGTCTGAGGAATGTACCACACCTCTGTTGCCATGTCTGCTGGCACGGGCGGTGGGCGACAAAAGAGCACCGGTTTTCGTTTGTATAAAACCATTCCTTCTGCTCAGTGTCGATGCCGGGTGAAAAGTATCGTTATTTGATCGCTATTGGGTCCCGGGTGTTGCAACACGTGTAATAAACCAAATGGAACCTGCGAAAACTCAAATTAGTACTGATCCACTCAATGTTTTGTGTTGTCGAATTATGGGATTCTCTTGCAACATTTATTTTAAAATTTTAAATCAGTAAAGCAGTGAAGCCGCCAAAAGTACACACACGTGCAGATCACCGCTTTTACTTATCACATCCGGTATTTACGACTACTAATATCACGTGCAGAATATTTTTTAACACATCTTTGTTTCCAGAAATCTTGATGTCATATGTTTACGGGTCTGTAGGAGCTTGAGGGGGGTTTGAGTGACTGGCCAGGCAGGATGCGAGCACTACGAAAGAATGAAACGAGAAGAACGCGTGGAGTGCGAAAAAGCCGTCGCGAATAGCCACGGGAATTTTCTACTGGCTGCGAAATATGTACGAAATTTGCAATCACAAACGCAAGCTTGTATCGGACACCCACGGACGACGCGAGCGACCTCTAATGGTTTATATGAGTGTAGGTATATAAGTGTGTGATATCGCCTTCTTCGGGGGATAATTTATACTGTGATTGGACCAGTATCAACGAGTAATGGTACAGTACTGTAAATGCACCTCTAGGCATGTCGATATAGGTGCATTACGGTTAAGAATAGTACAGAAATTGGCTAGAATATTCCCAACGCTTGCAAGTTGTGGAATACCCACACTATTAGCCTATTGGGTTTGAACACCAAAGGTTTGTTTTCGTCGACAATCGATTCAAAGTCCAGAGGGAACTTGGCTGGAGGCACAAAGAACCGGGAAAACACAAAGTTGTACAACTGTTGGTACCAAGTAAGGGAGATGGACAAATCACCATTTTGGTTGTGGGAGACTGGCTTGATGGTGTCGGGCTCGTTTTCTCTCAACTTGTTCATGTAATCGGGGCAATCGGTGATAATACCGTACTCGGAGATATTGGCCAATTTACCGATTTGAACAAGGTAGTCGTACTGGTTCTTGAAGTTGACTGTCCATGAGTACAACTTCAAGTTCTGCATCTTCAAAATGGGAATGAACTTTGTGACAAAGTCCTGTGACCATGTACTTAAATAGAGCAACGACACCCCAGTAGTCTTGAACTTGACGTCGTCCTTGTTCAAGTGGTCCAAATAGAAGTTGTAGTTGGTGAATACGAGAGAGTATTTCCACGACACCGAGATGTGGAAAATGTCGAACTGAGTGTGGCCGTTGTCGTTGGGGGTACCATCCATGACGGTCTTGAAGTACTCGTGTTGGTTCATGTACTTGATGAAATCCAACGTCCAGAACCCCAACTGCAAGTGGTCATACCACCATTTGATGTCATTTTTGATGGAAAGCAAGTCTCTAACCAAATACTTGAGAAGCTTCGTCGGGTTGGCTGGTTTCAAGTCCAACATGATTTTGAACTGGGGGCCAGGGTTTTCCTCAACATACGAAACAAACCATTTCAACAACTGGGGAAACGTCATCAATGGTTCCCCACTGCCCGCCGTCTTCAACTTCTCTAAACAACCAACGTAGTCGGTGGTGAGGATGTCGTAGTGGGTAGGCTGGTCGTTTTCGTCCACGAATATTCTATTTGTATTGCCATCATGACTGACAACCAAGTATTCATCACGGCTCACCCATAAATCCGTTTCGATGACGGTTCCTCCGCTTTCATAGCACTTGATGAACCCAGTTATTGTATTCTCGACGTACTTGGACTTGAACCCTCGGTGTCCCACGATGACCGGTAACGACATTACTGACTATGAACACCTTATATCTAAAAAACACTGTATCCCGGTAATTCTAATCCACTAGCCACGCCTCTATATACCTAATCATCCACACCGTCTACAATGTGTAGGGTGGTACTGCCTGAAACACGCTGTGTCAACTTCCTGCCCAAGGTAGAAATACCCCTGTATAATCCCACGTGCAATACTAACCCCTTTTGTAACGGCTTCATCTCCAGATTGTATTGGTGCAGTGATGGGATCCTGCTTGGTAACACCGGTTGTTTGTGGTGTGTATCTACTGGTTTTACTGAATGAAGGGTGTGATGTTTTCTTGTACTGATTGCTTGCTCGGTAACGGCCCGTATTCAACATTACGTCACTAAACTAATTATAGGATTATTATTTTGTAATCGTGCTGCTGCGTACATTGGCGAAATTTAAAAGAGTCCGTGGTGTTGTTAGCATGGTTTGAAGTTAGGTGTTCCTGGTGGCGGAATGGTTTAAAATTTCTTGCTGGTGGTGATAATAGGGCCCTTTCGCGTAGTGCGTTTAAATCACTGTCTGTTTTGTAGTACAGTTAACCTTGCTATTAATAGCAATAGACAGGCTGCATTTTGTGACTGGTTGCAAAATTAAAACTGCCTACACAAAATAGGCTCTACTACCATTTGCTGCATCACCTTGCTGTGATGAATTCGTTACTGTCTATCGATTTATGATCTACTTGTACAGCTTGCTACCGTTTGCTACATCACTTTACCGCAATGAACCATTCGTTTACTATCTATATGGCTTATAGTTTTCCACCTTTAGTGATGTTCTTTTCGCTCTCTGCAACACATTGTTTGATGAGACTGAACGCAATTGATTCTGGCAATGGTAGCATAATTTCCTCACCAGCGTCTTCGTTATTCATCAATTTCCGCAAAGTTTCCACGTCAAACCATCTTGCTTCGGCTAGCTCACCATCGTGACCCAAGTCGATTATTTCGTTCTTGCCGTTAAATTGCACGGTTGCAATACATCCAATCATCAAGTTTCCTGGAAATGGCCATGGCTGCGTCATCACAATAGAAATATCATTACAAACGACCCCGGTCTCCTCCCAAATCTCTCTCTTTGTCGCCACTTCCACCGTTTCGCTCGGTTCCATGAACCCAGCAGTACATGTCCACATTCGCACTGCTGCGTGTCTTTTACCTAATGACAACAAAACTTTGCTTCTGTTTGTGTCGGTAATTGCAGTGATGATGACAGCATCTGTTCGTGGGAAAGACAAATTTGACAGATTCTTAGATTTCAGCGGACAGACAAATCTGTCTTTGCCCGGTATTTTCTCCATGTTGGTACAATACAATTTTCCTCCCGCATTGACAGGTATAACCTTATACCCACATCCCGAGCAAAACTTGTTTTTGTTCAACCAGTCGAAAAACATTCTTCCATGAGAGTATAACGCTGCCTCATAATGGGGGAACGATAAAAAGTGTCTTCTTGAATAAGTGTAAAATACCTCGTGTTCTTCTGTCGGGTTAGTAGTCGTAAGTGACGTGAGTACGTGATCAATGACCAACTCCGATAACTCTGGTGAATTTGTCATGTCCACGGCGTAGTATGGAATCCCCTGGTATCGGCCCTGGTAGTCAAGATACTTTTCATCGGTGGTGGAATTTTCAGGGTCCTCTTCAAATTTCAAGCTCGATAAGTTCAACCCAACAGACTCATCAAGCAAACCCATGAACAAAAACCCTGGCTTGGGTTTATCTCTTATTGCGGGTGATTTCTCTCTGTTATCGTTGATCCATGTTTGTACCGCCTCGTTCCATTGTGGGTGTCTGTTTAACCCACGGCGAACAGTCTGGTAGTTGTCCATAGAAGAAACCTTGTTCTTATCGGGAGAAGTTGTAACCGGAGGTAATTGGTTATCACCATTGGAAAGAACCACAAGCAAGTTGGCGGAATTCTTGATAACCAAAGGGTTGGTACGGTAGAAAAATACAAATCTCGTACTAGGATGAACTGCACTAGCGGCAATAAACTCGTCGTCCTCACGCAAGAACGACACTCGATTAACCACTTCCGAACCGTAGTACATGTTGCTACGAAGCTCCGCAAGACTGGAACTGCAATCGTGACTCATGATGGCAGTACAATAAAAAGATAAACTAGTGGTGCAAAATGGGACCGATCCAATAATTTGTTGACGTCTCTGTGACGGGGTATATAAACAGTTGATGTTGGACCGCGGGTGTTTTTGAGATATCGGACCTGATGCCAAATGTGTCAACGCTACCACTCACAATCGGCAGGCTACCTCCAAAAGAACAACGAAGAACGAGAAACGAGAACAAAGAACAAGGAATTAGCTGCACGAAATGGGAAATAACCGCACGTAATGGGAAATAATCCCTCGAGGTGAAGTATGGGGCAAAGTTACCGAGAATTGAACAGAATAGACCTGAAGAATGTCCTTATCAAGCACCTTGATACTATCAGCGCAGTAACTAACACTCCATTTGCAGTAAAAACGTCGGATTTACGATTACCTGGGATCGACGAAGTAAACAGAGCTGTATCGAGATGGTGATGGTAAAACTACTGGTGCTAAATAGCCGGTGCTGAGCTTGGGGTCTTGAGCAATTTCACAGTATAGACCAACTATCACATTCGTCTAATGCCACTGTCACGTTCTTGCGCCAATGTCACAGTTCGGCACTTTCCACGGCCCGGCCCCAACTAATGTACTAGTATGTTCCACAGCTCCTCCAAACACAGCTCAGATATTAAAGGCACTAGTACCATGATAATGTAAATGAATGCCCCAAGACGGACGTAATGCAAATTCTACTTCTACAAATGTTGATTCGGTACCGATCATTGTTTCGGTTCTGACAGAAATGTATGCCGAATCAATTTCCTGTTGTACTTCTACCCATTACCGTTGTACAATTGAAACTATTTACATGAACCTGCCAATAACTCTACGGAACACACTGACAAAACCCATTAAAACCATATATTGACTTCTAATGTTTTGTCAATTCCTCGAGATTTTCGACAACTTGTCTTTGGCATCTTTGACAACTCAGAAAATTTATCTTTTTACACTGAAAGTTAGTACTATTCAACACAAAGGCAGTTTCATCAGTAACTAAAGACATTCTCCTCAGCAAAATCGGAAGTCTAACGTCTGAAAAATCTTTTATATCATCATCTGAAACACAATGGCGGTGGTACTTACGTTTTATCCCATTCTCTATAATATCCTCACCATTTCATGGCGATTTATCCTAGTATAACTCCTCGTTTGATAGCATTAGGTAACCCTTTAATCCATGACTTCCGGGTTTTCTTATCCACAATAACAAATACCCTACCGGACTGTCTCATTCGTCCGGTTCTTCCTATTCTGTGGACCAAATCCACTGATGACCGGGGCAAATCCATCAAAATAACATTCTTAATCCCCGTGAAATTCAATCCTCTTGCAAGTAAATCTGTAGTGACAAGGATCTTGATTTTCGATTGATCAACATCCTTTTCAATCAACTCAGCTGGATGCAAGAATGGTTCAATCTTTTCCATTCTTTCTTTGGCACTATCTGATCCAACCACACCCACGATATCGTCATCTCGAATACCATATTTCTTTGTTAAAGAATTTACCAAAGGCATAACGTCCTTCTTCTCATTGACAAATATGATTATCCGTTTAACATACCCTTGCTCAGTACCATCTTTATGGATTGCGTAGATGGCTTGAGCTAAAGCTCTTGTTTTCGACCCGTTATAGGGCGAAACCTCAGAATCAATAATCTTAACAGCGATCGTTTGTGGAATCTTGTGCAACGATGGAGTTACAATATTGATCACCGATTGTTTGCTGGGGAATAATGTACTCAACGTCTTTTCAAATTCTTTAGGAATCGTGGCTGAACAAAGAATCAAGTCTCTACATTTGGCCAATTTAGAGACAACCAATGTGGTATCCTTGAACCACGATTTGTCAAACAACGTATCAGCTTCATCAACAACACAATATTGAACCTGGTTGAAGAATCGAAACGGACGATTGTAGTTGGTCAACTTTGATAACCCGGTAATTTTAGCTGGAGTTGTCACTAAAACATCAATTCGACCAACTTGGTTACAATGGTTGAAGATCTTTGTGTGTGGATCTCCAGATCCCCATTTCATGATTTGCAAGTTGAGACATTCTTGTTGATCTGGTAAAGATAAAAACTCCGCATAAGCTTTTGGAATGTTCATCGAGTCCAAATCATATTTAACCTTGTTTGCTGATTTCAACGTCTCATATACTTGCTCAATCAATTCATATGTTGGAACAAGAATAACTGATCTAATTATAGGAAATTCTTTTGATTTCAAGTAAGTTTCTGGAGACTCATTGAAACTGGCAACATCGTCTTCCTTCAACTTTGATAATAAAGATGATAAGTATGCCCACGTTTTACCAGATCCAGTTTCTGCAGCCACAGTGAAAACCTTCAATTTATTGGCTTCATTAGACAAAATCAACTCCTGGTTAATTTGTTCTCCTGGGGTTAAACTCTCGGTAGAAACATTTTTCGTTCTAGGTTGGTTTATCTTTCTAATCGCAGCAATTTGAACTGGGGATGGTTTCAATTTCAATTCCAGCTTGTCAGACACATACGTGCTCTTCAAGTTGTACTTTGATTTGATTTCTTCAACCATAGCATATCTAACAGTAGGGAAAATTCTCAACGACTCAAACGAATCAATACTGTCAACCCCAGTAGACGAGGAATCAAATACTTTCTTTGGGGGAAGATGCAACTGAGAAAACTTTCCAAACAGGAAGATACTTTTCTTTGAATCTGATGTGGTACCAGCAGACTTTTGAGTTGATTCCGGGTTCTTGGACTTGATTCCAAATTTTCCCGATTTTTTTGACTTAGATCCACTCGAGCCCGCAGAAGAGCCTCGTGCACGAGATGCAGCAGCCCATGAGCGTCCAAAAGTACTGAAATGACGTCTCGACTCGAAAAGTGAGACTGGAACAAATGGCGAAGGTGCAATTGAACCACCCAAACCCGCACCATCAAAAGCTTTTAAGCGCCTATTAGCACAATGTGACATTATGCCACCATGACGAGAAGACAAAGTCAGGATCTGGGTAATTCTTTGTTGGGTTTGAAGACAATTAGTGGTACAAAGAAGGTCCACATTTGAGCCAGAAGAAAGCGACCTTAGACCCAAAATTACAGGACGCAATCTGAGATTCAGAACCATACCGAAATCGCTAGCCACATTACGCAGCAAAATCGACATGAAGTAGAAAAGAATAAAAGTTCTTGAAAGAAAGAAAACTCCAAATTTATATAGTGAAAGATTTTTCAGTATTTCTAGTAGACAGGAAAATTTTTCAATTTTGAAAAATTTGTTAACATTACAGTACAGTAAGTACTTTCATCACCAGAGGTAGTTTTGACACTAAATATGATGTTGAGAGTATGCGGTCGAGTCTCTCGGGGAGCCATTCCTTTGAGAGGTTCCAGAATCCAATGTTTGTCCACATCTTCCGTGTTATTTGCTACCAAGATACCAGTTCAAAAGCAAGGGAAAACCAGAAGTAGTTTTTCCCCAACAAAACAACAAACCAAAGTCAAGAAAGGTGGTATGACCCACTTGACATTCAAAGATGCTGTCACTGAAATGGGATTTGAAAAATTGGCTGGCGAACTCACTGTTGAAGCACTTTCCGCATCCAACGTTTCGAACTTGGGCAGTTCTGTAGTCAAGTACTCGCCAGAATCGTTATCAAAATTGAATATGTTGAAAGCGTTCAAGCCTTATCAACACCATGAATTGTTCCAATCTCCAATCACTTTGGTGTCACAAAATACTACCAAGTTATACAACGATTTCATCCAGAACTTAAATGAAAAATCCTCGGGTCAAAACAGATGGTGTCTTACCGGGGAAAAAGGAAGCGGAAAGTCGACTTTATTATCGCAATCCATCGCATTAGCTTCATCCAAGTACGATGACTTGATCGTTTTGCACCTCGACAGACCAGAAAACATCGTTAACGGTACCAGTGACTATATCTTCAACCAAAAATTGAACAAATACCAACAACCAATGTTCACCAAGAGATGGATCTGGAAGTTGAAAAACGCCAACGAGGCCATTTTCAAGAAGTTGAAGTTATCTAAAGACATTCAATTCCAAACCAAGAGAGTTGATCATTCTTTAAAGAAAGGAGAAAACACAGTGTACGATTTATTACAAATGAACCACGATTTTGGTAAGTTTGCTCCTACCACTGCATTCCAATTCTTAGTAGAAGAATTAGTCCATCATTCAGCCACTGTTCCTGTTTTAGTGTCTCTCGATAACGTTAACGGGATTATAAATACTCCTATTACCAAGTACAAGACACCAGAGTTCGAGCCAATCCACGTCTCCGACTTTGAAATGGGAGACTTCTTTTTGAAGTTGGCCAGTGGTGAGTTGAGTTTCGCCAAAGGTGGTGTTTTGATGTCTGATACCAGCGATTTTGCCAAACATAGCAAGACATTAGCAGTTGCCTTGGGAACTGAGCAATATGACCCATACTCCAAAAAGGAATTCTTTGACCTTGGCATCGCCAACAGATTATTGTCCAACGGGGGTATCACCAGATTTGCCGTGGAAAACCTCAGTAAAGAAGAGTCCACCAGCTTGTTGAAATTCTATAAGGATAACGAAATCTTGCAAGTGAGACAATATCCAACCAAGGAGACATTGAAAGAAGGCAATCCCCAGACCAAAGACGACTTTGACGCCGAGGCCCAATTCGAAAAGTTGGTCAATAACCATTTCACTGTATCGGCAGGTAACCCAGGTTATTTGTTGAAGACTGCGGTGTTAAACTACTAGTAAATAGACAAATGTGTACATAGTTCAATCTACATAATATAGGAGTGAGTGAAGGGGGAAATCAGGTGTGATGCGAGACTGAGGAGCAATGAGCGAAGCGGGAAGCAGCGAGGAACGAGCAATGGAAGCAGCGAGGAAACGGTAAGCAGCGAAAAAAGATGAACCACTGACTCAACACGCCCCGTTTCGTGACAACGACACCCATGTCTCCACGTACGACACACGTTTACCCTGTAGGATCCTAAAACAATCCTGAAACAGACCCAACCAACCACCCTACAACGAACCACCCTACAACGAACCACCCTACAACGAACCCTGTTACTAAGATGACGTTTATTATCGTAACTAAAATACAGTGGCACCAACGTGCCAGAAATGACAAGTGTATCGTCCAGGCGATAAGTATCGTACAGTCGAGAAGGTCCCGCTAACGTGTACCCACATTCGTAGCGAAAGGCGTGAACCCAGGAAACATCCCTCAAGTGAACAAAGTGTCTTCCTCTCTCAAGTACTCTCCAATATCACCCTGTCTAAATGCTACAATACCGGTAGGCTGCAAATTTCTCGCTTCGTTAGTGGACTTGGCAGAAACACCAAAACCCAAAGGCACGTCATTCATCGAGTACACAATAACCCCAGCGTGTTCGGGAATGTCCTCGGACATTCTCCCAATATGAGCTTTCAAAACATGGTTTCCGTACAAAAATGGCATCTCCCCATTAGTCTTAATCCAGATCTTACACTTTGCGTATTGTGACAAGTATGGCAAGGCAGTGATGTGTAACCGGAACTTGCCAGTTTTTGTGAACTTCCCGAAACAAGTCCCCACCGACATTAACTGTTGTCTCGATACCGAGGTGGCAAAGTTGGCTACTTGTTCAGAAACGTAGTACACTCTATCTTTCTGTAATCGGAATACATGAGGGTTGGTAGGGTTGTCGATCAAAAACGAGATATTTCTCCCAATATAGTTGGCCAACTTCTCAAACACAACCTTAGTTTCTTCCTCTGTCAACTGTCTCATCGCAAACACAAGGTGGAACAACGGTGGTGACAATTGTCGTGGGTTTTGTAGAGGACGGTTGTATACTGAAAAGTTTTTGATTTCTACACAGTGCGATGAGCAAAAAAACTCGCGATGAGGTGAACTTTCTGCCCCGACAAATTACGGTATTTCCTTTCGATGTCCAACCCCAGCGACGACGTAGTTCCAGTAAACGAGTCTGTAGCGGTGTATGATGATCAAGTTGACGATTCGGTCTACAAGCGTGGTCCTCAGAGCAAATGGTCGCGCCGTGCTGACGACGGCCACGATGCAAAGAGACAGAAGAGGGAGAGACAACACAAGGTCACGTAAGTATCATGTTATTGGCTGTTTCTGCTGTTGATTCGGCAGTGGCAGCGGTGGTTTGGTCGTGGTACTAACTGGTTAGAGAATTCACCCCCAGAGTAGACGAAAATGGGAACCCATTGCCTAAGTCTGAAAGAAAACCAAAGAAGAAAGTCGCATGTTTGATTGGGTACTGTGGAACAGGCTATAATGGGATGCAATTGCAAAACAATCCTAACACCAAGACTATTGAAGGTGAAATTTTCAAGGCCTTTGCTAAGGCAGGAGCAGTTTCTCCAGAAAACGCCGATGATTTGAAGAAAAACGGTTTTATGAGAGCAGCCAGAACCGACAAGGGGGTCCATGCTGCTGGAAATGTCATTTCCTGTAAGTTGATCATTGAAGATCCCGAAATCAAGCAAAAAATTAACGATGCCTTGCCAGACCAGATTAGAATTTGGGGTATTCAAAGAACATCTAAATCGTTTGACTGTCGTAGAATGTGTTCCTCGAGAATCTATGAGTATTTATTGCCAACATACACTTTGTTGCCTCCAAAACCTGGCTCGGTTTTGGCTGATTTGATTAAGACTAAAGACGAACAACACCCTAACATTCTTAGACCAGATACTGAAGGTAAAGAATGGTGGGAGGCCACAAAACAGGCAATTATTGATAGTGGAGTCACCGAAGAAGAACTTAATAAAGTCAAAGAGTTGTTGCAGAGTGAAGAACAAGTCAAAACCTACGACAGTGACGGCAACATTACTGAAAACGGTAGACTTATCAGATCGGTCAAATCGGTTGAAAACACCAGAAGAAGAAACTACAAAGTCAGTAAAGAACGTCTTGATTTATTCAGAGAAGCAATGCAGCAATACGAGGGATCTCACAACTTCCACAATTTCACCATTGGTAAGGCATTCAAAGACGCATCTGCCAGAAGATACATGTTGAAAACCACCGTTTCTGACCCTTTTGTCATTCAGGGTACCGAGTGGGTGTCTATCAAGATTCATGGACAATCGTTCATGTTGCACCAAATCAGAAAAATGATTGCCATGGCCGTATTAGTTATCAGAACAGGATGCCCAATTAGTAGAATTAAGGATTGTTACGGTCCAACCAAGATCAATATTCCTAAAGCTCCAGCTTTAGGGTTGTTATTGGAGAATCCTGTTTATGATACCTATAATCAAATCTTGGAAAAGCACAACTATGAACATATTGATTTCACCATTCACCAAGAAGAAATGGATGCTTTCAAGATGAAGTACATTTACGATAAGATTTACGCCGAAGAAATCAAAGAAAATGTCTTTTATGGTTTCTTTGGATTCATAGATACTTTTAGATCAACCGAAGATAATGTCAGTAAAGAGAATTCAAAACAAGTTTCGGGGCAAGAGATTGGCCATGTTTTTGAATTTTTAGGTGGTACATTTGACAACGGTTTAGATGCTGATGGGAAAGTGAAACAAGCCATTGAAGAAGACGATAAAGCTCCCGTCGCAAAAGCAACTGATAACGTAGATTAAACAGTTGGTGTATATAACTCAATAACACGCTTCTAACAAAATGCAAACGGATTTTAAAATCAACCAATTGTATCTCGATAACCATGCTACAAGTTAGCTCTATCAAAACTCAATTTATTTCTATGTATGACAGAAGTAATTCAAAACAATTTATGCATTTAAACCAACCAAACCAATTGATCTAAGTTTAAGCCCATAGTTCCGATTTAGTTAACCTCCTAGTGGTGAATAGCCAATATAAAAAGCTCAAGCTTTGCTATTTCTGCTCGGTCGAAATTCAATGATTTGGATTAATTTATGGCTGCGTTAATGCCATGATGATGATTTGTGAAATTGGATCTGCATGGTCACTCATTAGAGAGAACTATACGATTACAACCATGCTGGATTACCGGTTTGTTGCTGGGATTGCTGTTGAGGATACTGTTGTGGATCGCCACCTCTGATAATCTTTTGTTGATTTTGGTAGCTGAATGATGAAGATTCTATTCTCTCAGTATTTGGAATTTGTTTAGGATCTTGATTGACACCAGGTAAATTCAAGCCCCTTGATTTTTGCATCGCGATTTGCTGAGAGGGGTTTGATATTTGAGTTTGTTGACCCGGTTGCACTTGAATTTGTGGTTGAATTTGCTGAGCTGGTAATTGCTGTTGACTCGTTTGTTGACCTGTTTGTTGAGCTGATTGGTTATTTTCATCCTCAATTTTAGCTCTTTGTTTTTCTTGTTGGAATTTGAACAAAGTCCAGTCGAACACATAGTCGTAACGGTAGTTTTCTCGCTTGAACAAGTCCCGGAACAACTTTCTTAAATATGGATAATCTGGTTTATCATCGAATCTCAACGATTTGATATAGTTCATGTACTCCAAAAACTCGTTTGGCAATCCTTTAGTCAAGATGTTATTTGGCGTGGTCATTTTCTTTTCCATGATCCTGTCGTACTTTTGTCTTTTGGTGGCTGCCTTCAACCCTTGCCATGGCAAACTTCCTCGGCAGAAATAGATGAGAACGTATCCCAAAGACTCCAAATCATCTCTTCTTGATTGCTCGATTCCCAAATGGGTATTTACCGACGCATATCTTGCTGTCCCCGTCAAGTTTTTGTTTTCTCTGTATGGAATATGCAAGTGAGTTCTTGGATCCCGGTACTTTTTCGCCAACCCAAAATCGATGACATTCACCTGGGACCCTCTTCTTCCAATTCCCATCAAGAAATTATCCGGCTTGATATCTCTGTGAATAAAGCATCTAGCATGGATATATTCAATCCGGCAAATCAACTGATCGGCCAATAATAACACCGTTTTGTACGTAAATTTCCGATTACAGTAGTTGAACAAGTCTTCCAAACTAGGACCTAACAAATCAATCACCATGGCGTTATAGTCGCACTCGGTCCCGTACCATCTGACAAAGGGAATCCCAACTCCTCCGCTGAGCGCCTTGTAAACTTTAGCTTCATACTCCAACTGAGGGTGTTTTGCCTTGGTGTTTTCCAACTTGATAGCAACTTCCTCACCGCTGATGATGTTAGTTCCCAAGTAGATATCACCAAACGATCCCGAACCAATCTTCCGGCCGATCCTGTACTTTTTTCCGACACGTAAATCCATGATACAACTATTACTACAATATACTGCCAAACTTTAGGGATAAATGGTGAATATTGTCAGTATTTCGTCTGATATGAAACACTGTGATCGTTTAGTTTTACATTTGTGTTCGCATAAAATTCTCCATTTTGTCCTGCAGCCTACACGACGCCCGAAATGCCCTCCGTCGGCTCCCGAGTGCGTCGTTATCGCAGCACGGTAGGGGTGCTGCCGTGCTGCTGCTGCCATTCGGTTGCACCAGGTGCATCGCCAACCTGAAACGGGTGGTGAGCATGGTGTTTTCGAATCACGGAATTGGGGTAGCGGATGGTCAGCCTATGAAACAAGTCAATGCTGGGCTACAAAACGTCACTGCTACAAGGACAAGGCCGTGCCGGCAAATATCATTCAAGGTGGCCTGCTGTCTACATTGGTGGTACTCCAGAGAATTTCATGTAAATACTGTATCTTGGTGGGAAGATGCTGTGATGCAACCACACCATCACTACTGTTGCTATTGTACTTTTGTGCCACATCTAATAGGTTGCTGGTGGACAAAGAATCAGTTGTGTCAGCCCTTTGCTGCTGTAGCATTTGCACCACGGTCGGGCTTTACTCTTTTGGCTAGCCTGTGATGGTGCTTGCGGTGCTACCATACACCACGGCCCATTATGTCAATTCATTGAAAGTACGTTATTCTGGTAGTATGGTGGCCCTCTGGTCTCCTCTCCTGCTCTGATAGCCTCCTGCTCTGGTAGCCTCCTGCTCTGGCAGCATCGTGCTCTGGTAGCCTGCTACGCTGTGTGTCTTCGTTTCCATATCCACTTCACTGTCTCTGTTATGTCAGTATCTGTACTACACCACCCTTGCAGCCGTCTCTGGCTCTGCGTCCGTAGATTCACCACCATTCGACTTAACCGCTCCTCTCTCCATCTTGGGACTCCCTCCTCCCCTGACCTCTTAACACTCCTTGTTCGTTTCACCCTGCGACCTACTTCATGCTAGTTTGCGTCTGCCGTGCGTCAATATGCGCTTTTGCGTTTTGGTGATGCTGATCCACAAACCACGCCGCACTCTTCCTCACGTCAACCTGGTCATATTACCCTCGCTAACGCGTACCAGTACGTTGTCATAACTACAGCCGTTTCATACCACCACCCAACCACCACATAGCCTCATCCCTTGCTCGTCCACACTACACTGTAACAGGAGTCACATTCTCCTCTTTCAATTGTTGAATGCCGTGTCATACATCAAACATAATGGTTCCAGTGATCATTGTCTTGTCATCGATGTCTATCTGTGGTAGAATAGATACATTGGTGCCATAATATCGTGGTTTACCCCACGATATCCCGCAATTGGTGGTGCTTGCAGCATATCTCGCACTTACATAGTACTTGACAATGGTGTGTATAATGCGAGCTGACCTTGTTTATTTTATCACCCACTGTCATTGACGGCATCTTTGTGAAAACACCCGAATACGCTCCAGTTATGCTGTGGAGGTCACTGAGGGGCCGTCTAAGTTATCCTACTGGGTGACTTGATTGAGAGAAGCGACGCAAGTAAACCCTGTTCCTACAGGACAGAGCGTTGTCATGCTTATTTTGACACCGGTAGCAGAATGTAAACCGTTTGCCATGGCCAAACAGCGGTTTGATGGTTTAGTGAGTAGAACGTAGAAACACCAGTTTGAAACAACAATTGTCCACCACAAGAATAGTGATGATTGTGTCAGCAGCAATGTCTGCATGTTTTAGCCGTGCGCACAAGAAATTATATCGCAGAATGTGTATTAAAATTAAATTACAGAAATGAAACTAAACATAAAGGTATACTAAGTAGATTTGGAAGAAAGCGACTTTTTAAACTTGGTGAAGAATTTCTTGAAGAACTCTTTCTTGTTCTTGTCGTTGGCAATTTCCTTGGCTGTAGCCTTGATGACTTCGACTGGAGACTCACCTTCAGCAGTAGCGTCAGCTTCAGCAGTCTTGGTGGCAGTTTCAGCAGCAGGTTCAGCGGCAGTTTCAGGTGCGGCTTCAGCAGTCTTGGTGGCAGGTTCAGCAGCGGTTTCAACAGCTGGTTCAGCAGCAGCAGTGTCAGCAACTGGCTCGGCAGCAGCAGCAGCTT
>ERZ778017.615-NODE-615-length-45844-cov-6.660071_pt1 | contig 45844 bp, 41 predicted proteins | sample MGYA00375747_ERZ778017 | MGnify/ENA primary metagenome ERZ778017 (study PRJEB29350, sample SAMN05509838) | bioreactor metagenome | biome: bioreactor; material: wastewater | place: South Africa: University of Cape Town | collected 2014-03-17 ...
GGCCGGATGGTCGGTTAGCGCCGGGATGTCTCTTCGCATCGTCTTCATGGGGACGCCGGATTTTTCCGTGCCGACGCTGCGCGCGCTTCATGCCGCCGGCATGCGGTCGCCGCCGTCTACACGCAGCCGGCGCGCGCGGCCGGCCGGCGCGGACTGGAACTGACGCCTTCGCCGGTGCAGCGGGCGGCCGAAAGCCTCGGCCTTAAGGTCCGCACCCCGGCCTCGCTGAAAGGCGAGGCGGAACAGGCCGCCTTCCGGGCGCTGGAAGCCGATGTCGCCGTGGTCGTCGCCTACGGGCTGCTGCTGCCGAAACCTGTTCTCGACGCACCCCGCCTCGGCTGTCTCAACGGCCATGCCTCGCTGCTGCCGCGCTGGCGCGGTGCCGCCCCCATCCAGCGCGCCGTCATGGCCGGCGACGCCGAGACCGGCATGATGGTGATGAAGATGGAGGAGGGGCTGGACACCGGTCCGGTGGCGGCGGTGCAAAGGGTCGCGATCGCTCCCGACATGACGGCCGGCGATCTGCACGACGCCCTGATGGAGGCCGGGGCCGTGCTGATGGCAGAGGCTCTGGCGAAGCTGGAAGCCGGTGAACTTCTCTTCACGCCGCAGGCGGGCGAAGGGGTGACCTACGCCAGAAAGATCGATAAAGCGGAGACCCGCGTCGATTGGGGGCTTCCCTCGGCCGACGTTCATAACCATATTCGCGGCCTTTCGCCGTTTCCGGGCGCGTGGTGCGAACTGGAGATCGGCGAACGCAGGGAGCGGCTGAAGCTGCTGCGTTCGGTCCTGTCCGAAGGCGGGGGCGAGCCGGGAACCGTCATGGACGATGCGCTTGCGGTAGCTTGCGGGACGGGCTCGGTAAGGCTGGTCGAGGTGCAACGGGCGGGCGGGCGGCCCATCGCCGCACGGGAATTCCTGCGCGGCACGCGGATAGGAAAAGGAACGAAACTGTCATGAGCATGATGTCGATACGCCCGGCCACGCCGCGCGACCGCGATGCGATTCGCCGCGTCGAGGAAAACGCCTTCGCCCAGAAGGCCGAGGCCGGGCTGGTGGATGCGCTGGTCGCCGATGGCGATTGCGTGGTCGAACTGGTGGCCGAGGAAGAGGGCCAGGTCGTCGGCCATATCCTGTTCTCGCGGCTCTACGTGCACGGCGGCGGCAAGGATTTCGCGGCCGTGGCGCTGGCGCCGCTGGCGGTCGATCTGTCCTTTCACGGCACCGGCATCGGCGGCGCGCTGGTCCGCGAGGCGCATGTGCGCCTGAAAGCGGCGGGCGAGCGGCTCTCCGTCGTGCTCGGCGATCCGGCCTATTACGGCCGCTTCGGCTACAGCCACGAGCGTGCCGCCGGCTTCGAAAGCGAGTGGCAGGGCGAGGCGTTGCAGGCGCTGGCCTGGGGCGAGGCGCCTGCGGCCGGCCGCCTTGCCTATGCGGCCGCCTTCGAAGCGCTGGCTGCCTGAGCCTGCCGTCGCCCAGGCATGCCGCGGTTTCGCCTCGACATCGAATATGACGGCGGCGCCTATGCCGGCTGGCAGCGGCAGGCCGACCAGCCGAGCGTGCAGCAGGCGATCGAGCAGGCGATCGCGAGATTCTGCGGCGACGTCGTTTCCTTGCGGGGCGCGGGCCGCACCGACGCCGGCGTCCATGCCACCGGCCAGGTGGCGCATGCCGACCTGACGAAGGGCTGGACGGGCGACAAGGTGCGCGATGCCGTCAACGCGCATTTGCAGATGCAGGGCGAGCGGGTTTCGATCCTGAAGGCGACGCCGGTTCCCGACACCTTCGACGCCCGCTTTTCGGCGCTTGGCCGCCATTATCTCTACCGTATCCTCAACCGCCGCGCGCCGGCGGCGCTGGAGGCGGGCAAGGTGTGGTGGGTGCCGAAAAGGCTCGACGCGCAGGCCATGCACGAGGCCGCCCAGGTGCTTGTCGGCCGGCACGACTTCACCACCTTCCGCTCCACCCAGTGCCAGGCGGCGAGCCCGGTCAGGACGCTTGCGCGGCTGGACGTCGTCCGCGCCGGCGACCTCATCGAGATCAGCGCTTCCGCCCGCTCCTTCCTGCACAACCAGGTGCGCTCTATGGTGGGTTCGCTGAAGCGGGTCGGCGACGGCGCGTGGACGACAGCCGACCTGAAGGAAGCGCTCGAAGCCCGCAACCGCGCCGCCTGCGGTCAGGTCGCCCCGCCCGACGGCCTGTTCCTGACCGGGGTCGATTATCCGGAGGAATCTATTCGGGAATAGTGATGCCGAGCAGGGCTTGCAGGGCAAACAGCACCAGCAGCGAGCCGGCGAACATGCCGACGAAGACGGCGGCGCCGATCGCCGCGCCCTTGCCGATGACGGTGTTGGTCATGCGCCAGGTCAACACGATCGACAAGACGAAACACGCCAGCGACACCAGCGCGGACGCGTCGGTGCTGTCGGGCGAAAGCAGCCTGACCAGCGCGGAAGGCAGCATCAGCCAGGCGATGATGGCGGAGGCCCAGTTGCTGGCCACCACATAGGCGACGAAGCGGTCGCCGATGCCGGCGCGCGGCGCGATCGCGGCGAGGCCGACGAGCGGCAGCACCCATGCGCCGAGGTCGATTGCCGCCAGCCGCAGGAGCAGCGACAGGCGCGCGCCGAAAGCGTCCGGGTCGCCGATCTCGTTGGCGATGCCGACCCAGCCGACGACGAGCGCCGGAACGGCGATGACGATGGCATAGAACGAGTTCCAGAACCCGTCGGCGGTAAGGTTGAGCAGGCGCAGCCCGTCGGCCTTGCCCAGCATCAGCCGCCAGGCGCCGGTAAGCGAAGCCTGCGTTTCGTCTGCCGTGACCAGCATCGATCTGCCCTCAGCTTTCCCTGAACCAGTCTTCGAGGAAGCGCTCGTAAATCTGGGTCAGGCTTTCGAGGTCGGCAAGCGCCACCCGCTCGTCCACCATGTGCATGGTCTTGCCGACCAGCCCGAACTCGACCACCGGGCAGTAGTCCTTGATGAAACGCGCATCCGAGGTGCCGCCGGAGGTGGACAGCGCCGGGGCCTTGCCGACGACCGCCCGGATGGAGGCTCCGAGCGTGCCGATCAGCTTGTCGTCGCGGGTGAGAAAGACGTGGCTCGGCCGGTCGCGCCAGACGAGATCGTAGTCCACCGCGTCCCGGCGTCCGGGCCGGTATTTCCGGCGCCGCGCGGCCCGGTCGAGCCGGTTGTGGATTTCCGCCTGGATCGTTTCGGCGCTCCAATTGTCGTTGAAGCGGATGTTGAAGGAGGCGGCCGCCTTTGCCGGGATGACGTTGGTGGCCGGATTGCCGACGTCGATGCTGGTCACTTCAAGGTTGGTGGGCTGGAAATCCTTCGTGCCTTTATCGAAAACCGGGTGGAGCAGCGCGTCGACGAGGCTGCTCAGCCCGCGCACCGGATTGTCGGCCAGATGCGGGTAGGCGGCGTGGCCCTGGCGGCCGTTGACGGTGAGGATGCCCGACAGCGAGCCGCGCCGGCCGATCTTGACCGCATCGCCGAGCGCGTCTGGATTGGTGGGTTCGCCGACGATCGCCGCGTCCCACGTCTCGCCCCTGGCCGCCGCCCAGTCGAGCAACTTGACGGTGCCGTTGATCGCCGGGCCCTCCTCGTCGCCGGTGATCAGGAGCGAGATCGAGCCTTTCGGGCCGCCCTTCTTCTCGACGTGGCGGGCGACCGCCGCGATGAAGCAGGCGATGCCGCCCTTCATGTCGACCGCGCCGCGCCCGTACATCTGCCCCTGCGCGACCGTCGCGGCAAAGGGCGGGTGCGTCCACGCCGCCTCGTCGCCAGCCGGCACGACGTCGGTATGGCCTGCGAACATCAAATGCGGCCCGTTGCCGGACCGGCGCGCATAGAGGTTTTCGACGGAAGGCGTGCCGTCTTCGGAAAAGACCGGGCGCTCGACCGAAAAGCCCAGCGGCGCAAGCATCGCTTCGAGCGCCGACAGCGCGCCGCCCTCGGCCGGCGTAACGGACGGGCAGCGAATAAGCGTGGCGAGGTTTTCGGCGGGGTCGGTCGGCAGCATCATGGCGCAAGCGATAGTCGAAAGGCGCCGGCCTGTCATCACCAGACCGATGCGCCAGGCGGCGCCCGCCGGCTATCGCGGCGCGTTGGTGCGCTCGCCGTAGCGGTTGGGACCCGGGTCGCCGCGCGGCAGGCACAGCGCGATGAAGGCGATGATGTCGCCGACGATGAAGAGCAGGCTGAACCAGCCGCTTCGGTTGAAGTCGTGCAGCCTTTTGGCCGCGAGCGCGATGTGCGAGACCACGAGCACGCTGAGCATGAGCATGAAGACGCCGGCCCAGTAGGTCAGCGCCTCCTCGTCGTCCTGAACCGAGAACATGCGGTAGATCGGATAGAACCGGATCATGTAGAGCAGCAGCCCCGCGAGCGCGAAAGCCTGCCTGCTCAAGCGGCCGGAAAAGCCGAAAAAAACCCAGAGAGCCTGCCTGAGATCCAAAGCCGCCGCCCTAATCTCTGAGGAGTTCGTTGATCGAGGTCTAGGAACGGGTGCTTTCGTCCACGCGCTTGACGATGACGGCGCAATAGAGGCTGGGTCCGGGGCTCCCGTCAGGCAGGGGCTTGCCGGGCATGGAGCCTGCCACGACCACGGAATTGGCGGGCACCTCGCCGTAGAAGATCTCGCCGGTGGCGCGGTCGACGATCTTGGTCGACTGGCCGATGAAGACGCCCATGCCGAGCACCGAGCCCTCGCGCACGATGCAGCCTTCCACCACTTCCGAGCGCGCGCCGATGAAGCAATTGTCCTCGATGATCGTCGGCCCGGCCTGCATCGGCTCCAGCACGCCGCCGATGCCGACGCCGCCCGACAGATGCACGTTCTTGCCGATCTGCGCGCAGGAGCCGACCGAGGCCCAGGTGTCGACCATGGTGCCCCCATCGACATAGGCGCCGACATTGACGAAGGACGGCATCAAAACGACGCCCGGCGCGACATGGGCCGAGCGGCGCACGACGGCCGAAGGCACTGCGCGGAAACCGGCCTTCTCGAAATCGACCGCGCCCCAGCCGTCGAATTTGGACGGTACCTTGTCCCACCACACCGCCGCGCCGGGGCCGCCGCCGATGATTTCCATCGGCGCCAGCCGGAACGACAGGAGCACCGCCTTCTTCAACCATTGGTTGACGTGCCACGTTCCGTCGTCCTGCTTTTCGGCGACACGCACGGCACCCTTGTCGAGCAGGGCGAGCGCGGTTTCGATCGCCTCGCGGACCTCGCCGCGCGTGGCGGTGGAAACGCCGTCCCGCTCGTCGAACGCCTTGTCGATGGTCTGTTCGAGGCTGCCGAGATCGGGGTGCGACATGCAAGGCTCCATTTCCAAGCTGTTAAGAGGCCGGTCTTAGGGTTAGGACCGGTTTCGAAATCGCGCGGACCCTATGTTAAGGTCCCGGACGGGTCAATCGGCTCGACCGAATTGGGCGGATCGGGAACGGATCAGGCAGCAACTGGGAATGAGTGCATGAACGTGGAGGAAAAGACGGGGTGGACGCCGCTGCCGCATTCGGACGAGGACCTGGAGCGGGCGAGGAGCGTGCCCGACACGCCGCAGACGCGCGCGCCGACCTACCGGCTGGCGTGGAACGACGAGGATTTCATGACGCGGCGCGAATTGCGCCCGGTCAGGCTGCAACTGGAATTGCTGAAACCGGACATGATCCTCGCCGAGCGCGGCATCCGCTCGACGGTGGTGCTGTTCGGCGGCGCGCGCATTCCCGAACCCGGCGGCGACGCCTGGGCGGCCAAGAACAGGACGCAGAAGGAAAACCTCGAGAAGAACAGCAGATACTATGATGAGGCGCGCCGGTTCGCGCAGCTTTGCTCGCAGCACTCGGCCGCCTCCTACTACCGCGAATTCGTCGTGGTCACCGGCGGCGGGCCGGGCGTCATGGAAGCCGGCAACCGCGGCGCCGACGACGTCGGCGCGCCGTCGATCGGCCTCAACATCGTTTTGCCGCACGAACAGGCGCCGAACCTCTACGTGACGCCGGAACTGTGCTTCAACTTCCACTATTTCGCCATCCGCAAGATGCATTTCGTCATGCGCGCCAAGGCGGTCGCCGTGTTTCCCGGCGGCTTCGGCACCATGGACGAATTCTTCGAAACGCTGACGCTGATCCAGACCGGGCGCATGGAGCGCGTGCCGATCATCCTGTTCGGCAAGGCGTTCTGGAGCCGGGCGATCGATCTCGATTTCCTGGCCGAGCAGGGCACGATCAGCCCCGGCGACCAGGACATCATCGATTACGTCGATACCGCCGACGAGGCATGGGAAATCATCCGTCGGTTCTACAAGCTGTAAGGAGGCCGGCAGATCGGCAATCGGCAGGTCGGCATTCGTTTTTTCGACTGCCGACTGCCTATCGCCCGATCGTGCCGAGGAAGCCCGCCAGGTCGTCGGTGACGTAGTCGACGTCGTCGTCGAAGGCGGGGTCGCGCTCCCATATCTCGGAGAAGGTCGGCTCGAAATTGCGCGGCACCACCAGAACGGTGGTCATGCCGAGCGCCTTGGGGGCGCACAGGTTGCGCGCCAGGTCCTCGAACATCACCGCGTTCGGTCCGATGACGGCGTGCAGCTCGGCGAATTTCTCATAGGTCCTTAGCGCCGGCTTGGGTAAAAGGTCGGCGGCGACGATGTCGAAGATATCGTCGAAATTGTCGAGGATGCCGAGCTGGCGCGCCGCGCGCTCGGCGTGGCCGCGGTCGCCGTTGGTGAAGATGAACTTGCGCCCCGGCAGCCGGCGGATGGCGGTGCCGAGCGCCGGGTCCGGCTTCAGCCACGAATAGTCGATGTCGTGCACCTTGGCGAGGAAGTCATCGGGGTCGATGCCGTGAAGCTCCATCAGCCCGTTCAGCGTGGTGCCGTATTTCTGGTAGAGCTCCTTTTGCAGCGTGCGCGCCTCCTCGCGCGGCAGCGAAAGCAGTTCCGAGACATAGGCGGTCATCCGCACGTCGATCTGCGAAAACAGGTTCGAATGGTGCGGATAGAGCGTGTTGTCGAGGTCGAACACCCAGTCGGTGACATGGGCGAAACGGGCAGGGTCGGGAATCTCGGTCATGCGGCCCTTATGGCACGAAACACCGGGCGAGGCAGGCAAATTCGGCGCGGCCGCCCTCAATAGGTCGGCGGCGTGATGACCCAGACCACGACGGTTTCCTCGTCGCCGGTGTTGGCGTAGCGGTGCGGCGTGTCGCTGGCGAAGGCGAAGCTGTCGCCGGCGTGGAGGACGGCGTGCTTCTCGTCGATCCAAAGGTCGAGCCGGCCCGAAAGCACGATGCCGGCCTCCTCCCCGGCATGGGTATAGGGCGTCTCGCCGCTCCGGGTGCCGGGCGGAAAGGTGCAGTGCAGAAGCTCCAACTGCCGGTCGAGGTTGGGGGAGAGCAACTCGTCGACGATGCCGTTGGCATAGTGCAGTTTCCTGCGCGTGTCGCTCCGCACGACGAAATCCCGCAGCGCCTCGCCGTCGCTGCCGGCGGGCGGGAAGAACCAGCTCACGGTCACCCCGAGCGCCCGGCTGATCGAATAGAGCGCCTTCACCGACGGGCTGGCCAGGCCGCGTTCGATCTGGCTGAGATAGCCTTGCGACAGGCCCGATGCCTTGGCCAGCGCATCGAGCGTCATGGCGCGCGCCTTGCGCAGTCCCTTCATGTCCTGGCCGATGCGGCCGTCCAGGTTGACCAGATCGGCAACCCGTACCGTCTCGTCGCCTGTTTCGGCCAGGCCCGGCCTGTTGGACAGTTTGTTCAAGGTAAGCGGCTCATGCGGTGTCTTGGTGGCGCGATCATAACGGCCGGTGAAAGCAATGCCAACGGTTTTATCTTTTCTAAATTTTATGGGGCATAACTTTACTTTTGCAAAAATCCTGCTATCGATATGAACTGATGGATCGGTGTCGAGGATGCACCCTTCCTGCCGGTTGCATGACGGGAGGGTCAGCGATGAGCGCCGTGGTCACACCGAAAGCCAGCTATGATGCGATCATCATCGGCGCCGGGCATAACGGTCTTGTTTGCGCGAATTACCTTGCCAAGGCCGGCAAGAGCGTCCTTGTCCTCGAGCGCCGCGACATCGTCGGCGGCGCCGCGGTCACCGAAGAGATCGCGCCGGGCTTCAGGGCCTCCATCTTTTCCTACCTGATGAGCCTTCTTCATCCGCGTATCATCCGGGAACTCGACCTTCGCAGGTACGGCCTGGAGATTCTGCCCTGCTCCGACATGGTCTCGCCGCTGGACGACGGCGACTATATCCTTTTCTCCGACGACATAAAGAAGACGCAGGACAGCTTCCGCAAGTTCTCCGTGAAGGATGCCGAGATCTACCCGGAGTTCGACGCCTATCTGCGCGAGGCGACCGACATCGTGCGCAAGCTTCTGTGGGAGACGCCGGTGGACCCGGCCCGGCGCGACTGGAAGAGCTACAAGGAACTGGCGTCGCTGGCCTGGCGTTACCGCAAGGTCGGGCGCAAGATGTACCGCATCGTCGACATGATGACGATGAGCGCCTACGATTTCCTGAAGGAGTGGTTCGAGGACGAGCGCGTGATGGCGGTGATCGCCTACTACGCCTCGATCGGCACCTTCGCCGGGCCGAAGACGCCGGGCACGGCCTATGTCATCCTGCACCATATCATGGGCGAGCACGAGGGCGCCGGCGGCTGGGGCTTCGTCAAGGGCGGCATGGGTTCGATTACGCAGGCGCTGGCCGCTTCGGCGCGCGCGGCCGGCGTCGACATCCTGACCGATGCGGCGGTGGCTGAGATCAAGGTAAGCGCCGACAAGGTCTCGTCCGTGCTGACGAGCGACGGGCGCACGTTCCAGGCCCGGGTCGTCGCCTCGAACGCGTCGGCCAAGACACTCTATCTCGACATGCTCGACCAGAAGCTGCTGCCGGACGAGGTGCTGCGCGAAATCCGCGGCTACCGCACCATGTCGACGGCGTTCAAGATGAACGTCGCCTGCGAGCGGCCTCCCCAATACAAGATCCTGGACAAGGTGAGGGCCGACGGTGCTCTCGGCAGCTTCGACTATCCGACCTACATGCACATCGCGCCCGACATAGAGTATCTCGAGCGCGCCTATGACGACGCCAAATACGGCTGGTACTCCAGCGCGCCGTTCCTGACGCCGGTGTGCCCGACCATCGTCGACGACACGCTGGCGCCGCCCGGAAAGCATGTCGTCAATTTCTTCGGCGGCCATGCGCCCTATGAACTGAAGGGCGGCGACTGGAAGGACGAGAAGGAAAAATTCCGCAAGACCGTGTTCGATACGATCGAGCGTTTTGCGCCAGGCTTCTCCAACGACGTGATCGAGGCGCAACTGCTCGTCGCGCCCGATATCGAGCGGATCGTGAACCTGCCGCAAGGCCATATCTTCCACGGCGAACTGGCGCCGGACCAGTTGTTCTTCCAGCGTCCGGTTTCCGGCTATGCCGACTACAGGACGCCGATCAAGGGCCTTTATATCTGCGGCTCGTCCATGCATCCGGGCGGCGGGGTGTCCGGCATTCCGGGCTTCAACGCCGCACGCGAAATCCTGCGCGATATGCGCTGAGCGACCGCGGTCCGGCGGTTGGCCGATAAAATGACGGTGAGGGAGAACCAAACATGACGGCCATGCGGCAAACCCCGTATTTTGCAAAGCAGCAGGCGCTCGGCGCCGAACTCGTGGACCGCATCGGCTTTTCGGCCGCCTACCATTATGGCTCGATCCGGGAAGAGCACTTGGCCGTCCGGTCGGGCGTGGGCATTTTCGACGTCTATTATCAGGTGATGGTGGCGGTGCTCGGCCCGGACGCCGGCAGGTTGCTTGACAGGCTTTGCGTCAATGACATTTCCGGGATGAAACCGGGAAGCGTCCGCTACACGTCGCTCTGCAACCCGGCGGGCGGCATGATCGACGACCTCACGCTGTTCTGCTTTTCCGAGCGCGACTATCGCCTCGCGCCGACGCCAAGCCGTGTCCCGACCGTCCTGCAATGGCTGGAGACCCACCGCGACGGGCATGAGGTCTCCATCGTCAATCTCGGCTACAGGGACGCCTACCTCTCTATCCAGGGTCCCCGCTCGCGCGAGCTGATTTCCAATCTGACCGATGTGGATATCGGCGGCGACGCGCTCGGCTATTTCCGCTTCACCTCAGGCGCCGTTGCCGGCGTGCCGGACACCGTCATTTCCCGGACCGGTTATTCGGGCGAACTGGGCTACGAGCTATTCTACCCTTCGGAATATGCCAGCCATATGTGGGACAGCCTTATGGAGGCGGGAAAGCCGTTCGATATCCGCCCCTGCGGCCTCGGCGCGCTGGTGACGTTGCGGATGGAGAAGAAGTATCCGCTCTACGGGCTGGACATCAGCGAGGATACGACGCCCGTCGAAGCCGATCTTGGCTGGACGTTGAGGCCCGGCAAGGGAGATTTTATCGGCAAGCCTGTGCTTCAGGAGCAAAAGGAAAAGGGCACGACCCGCGTCCTTGTCCTGCTGGCGGCCGATGATACGAGCACCGCCTTCGCCATCGGCGATACGATCGTTTCCGACAATCGTACGGTGGGCGCCGTCACCTCCGCCGCCACCGGTCACAGCGTCGGCAAAAGCCTGGCGATGGGCTACGTCGAGATTCAGTCCGCGGCTGACCAGACGGCGCTGGAGATCGTTTCGAAGGCTGGGGCGCATACGGCCGTTCGCGTCCACAGGAAACCGATCTACGATCCTGAGGGATCGAGGGTGCGCCGGTAGGCGAGGGCGCGTAGGGAAACCTTTGAGGATAACGCCGGCAAAAGAGGGTAATATGCCCCACGGCAATCTGGAGGAGAAATGGACATGACGAACGACAGGAAAACGGGCGCCGGAATGAGCCGTCGCCGGCTGATGAAATCCGCGCTCTCGGCGGGCATCGTGCTCGCGGCTCCCGCCATCGTCGGGCGCGCCATGGTTTCGAGCGCCAGGGCGGCCTTCGAGGGCGAGGGCCTGATCGTGGTTTCCTGGTCCGGCAATTTCGAGCTGAATTTCCGATCCTCGGTGGTCGAGCCGTTCAACGCCCGCTACGGCACCAAGGTCGAGACGATGGGGGGCTGGGATCAGATGGTCTCCCAGATCGTCGCGGCACCGGCCGACAACCCGCCTTTCGACATCACCATCGCCGACGAATACACGACCTCGACCGGTCTGGCCGAGAACATCTTCCTCGAGACGGACCGCTCGAAGATCCCTGGCTTCGAGGCCGTGTTCCCCTGGTTCGATGCCGAGCGCGGCGATGCGAAGAAATACGGCGTTCCGTTCGGCGCGGGGTCGCTGTGGATGCTGACCAGCAAGGCCTCGGGCGTGGCGCCCGACAGCTGGGCGAATTTCTGGGGCGAGAAGGCGCTGGGCAAGACGACGATGGATGCGGCCGCCTTCTACTGGGACCTGTGCATCCCGGCGCTCCTGTCCGATGCGAAGCCCGGCATCGACGAAGTGTTCCAAAGTCCGGCCGACATGGAGCCGTTGTTCGTGGAGCTGGAGAAGCTCAGGATGGCCAAATGGTACAAGGACGGCGCCGAGCTGAGCAACCTGATGCTCCAGGAGGAGGCGCAGGTCGCCATGATGTATTCGGCGGACGCCTACGGCTTCATCAAGGATCACGGCGACGACTTTTCCGCCGCCATCCCGAAGGAGGGCACGGCCTCCTACATGAACTGGCTCATCAAGGTGCGCGGCACCCGGCATTCCGAGCTGGCCGACCTGTTCCTCGCCTATCTGCTTGAAAAGGATACGCAGCAGCGCTTCCTCGATTCCTCGACCGACTTCATGTCGCGCATGGACATCACGCCGCCGGCGCACTGGGCCGGCTACCCGCGCTCCGACGAGGAGGCCGGGAAGGTGTTCAAGCTGTTCAGCATCGACGGCTGGGCCAAGTTCGGACCCAACTGGGATGCGCTTGACGCGCGCATGAAAAAGACGATCGCCGTCACCACGCAGGGCTGACGCCGGCGGTCCACGGCCTGCCGGGCCGCCGGCGGGCCTGGCACGCCGTGGCGGCGCAAACAGGGAAGCGGGAACACATGCCGCAAGGCTATGCGCTGGAATTGCGGGGCGTGCGCCGCCGGTTCGGCAGCGTCGTGGCCGTGGACGACGTGACGCTCGAAGTGGAGAAGGGGGAGTTCGTCACCCTGCTCGGGCCGTCCGGGTCGGGCAAGACCTCGACCCTGCGCCTGATCGGCGGCTTCGAAAAGCTCGACGGCGGCCACATCCTCATCGACGGGCAGCGCGTGGACCATCTGCCGCCCTATAGTCGCGACACGGCGACGATCTTCCAGAGCGGCGCGCTGTTTCCCCACAAGACCGTCGCGCAAAACATCGCCTACGGCCTGCGCATGCGCGGCGTGGCCGAGGCCGAGGTGGCCACGCGGGTGCACGGGATTCTCGACGTCGTGCGCCTTTCCGGCTATGCGGACCGCTACCCGGCGCAGCTTTCGGGCGGCCAGAAGCAGCGCGTCGCGCTGGCCCGCTCCATGGTGGTGCAGCCGGCCGTGCTGCTTTTCGACGAGCCCTTGTCGGCGCTCGACCTGTCGCTGCGGATGCAGTTGCGCGCCGAGATCAAGCGGCTGCATGACGAGATCGGCTTCACGGGGATCTTCGTCACGCACGACCAGGGCGAGGCGATGGCCATGTCGAGCCGCGTCGCGGTGATGGACCGCGGCCGCATCCGCCAGATCGATACGCCCGAGAAGGTGTTCCATGAACCGGCGGACGAGTTCGTCTTCACCTTCATCGGCGAAAGTTCCTGCCTGCCGGTGCGCATCGCCGCCGGCGCCGCCTTCGACGCCTCGGGAGCGCCTGTGCCCTTGAAGCTCGCGCGGCCGCTCGCGGACGGCGAATGGCGCATCCATGTGCGCCCCTTTGCGCTGAAGTTCGGCGAGCAGGCGGCGCGGGCCGAAAACAGGCTGACGGCCACGCATTCCTTCGTGGAGTTCCTCGGCCAGTTCCGCCGCCACCATGTGCGGGCCGGCGATCTCGAACTGTTCGTCGACGTCGAGGGCGACGAGCCCCCTTGCGCGCCCGGCGCCAGCCTCGAGATCGGCTGGAACGACGCCGACATGCGGGCCTACCGCCGGTGAGGACGCGCGACCGCCTCGCGCCCTGGCTGCTGATGGCGCCCGCGCTGTCGATCGCGGTGGTGTTCTTCGGCCTGCCGACCCTGTTCATGGCGCGCATGAGCTTCAACCTGCGCCCCGACGAGCGGCTCTACGTTCCCGGCTTCACCTTCGAGCACTATGCCGGCCTTATTTCTGATCCGCTGTTTCTGGCCGCGATCTGGACGACGGTCCGGCTCGCCGTCATGGCCTCGCTGTGCACCGTCCTGCTCGGCTATGGCTTTGCCCTGCTCGTCTGGCTGAAGCCGGCGCGCTGGCGGCTAGGCTTCATCGCGCTCGCCGTGTGCCCGCTGCTGATCTCGGAAATCTCCGTCATCTTCGGCTGGTGGATGTTTTTCCCGCGCAATGGCCTGCTGAGCTTCGCGCTGGTGTCCTCCCACCTGATCGACGACAAGATCAGCCTGCTCTACACCGAGTTCGCCGCCTTCGTCGGCCTGGTCTACCTGTCGCTGCCGTTCTGCTTCTTCATCCTGCTTTCGGTGTTCGACGGCATCGACAAGAGCCTTCTGGAAGCGAGCGCCGACCTGTGCGCGCGGCCGCTGACGACGGCGCGCGAAATCCTGCTGCCGCTCACCCGCACCGGGCTCGTGGTCGCCTTCGCGCAATCCTTCATCTGGACCATCGGCAGCTACGCCACCCCGTCCGCGCTCGGACCCGACACGCTGTGGACGATCGGCTACCTGATCCAGGAGCAGATGCTGGGCAAGCACAACTGGCCGAAGGCGGCGGCGTTCTCGATGGTGCTGACCGCGGGCGTTGCGCTGCTCATGGTGCTGATGCGCCGGCTGATGGCGCAGCGGAAGGCGTTCCACGCATGACGGAGCCGGCTTCCGTTTCGGCCACGGCGATCCCGTCCGCGCGCGGCGGACTCGAACACAGGCTGCTGAAGCTGCTCGGCGCGATTTTCCTCGTCGTGATAGTGTTCTACATCGCCGTTCCCATCCTGGTCACGGTCGCGATGTCGTTCAACGACGCCCAGATGATCCGCTTCCCGATCAAGGCGTGGTCGCTGCGCTGGTACGCCGACTTCGCCGGCAGTCCGCAATGGATGGACGCGCTGAAGAACAGTTTCGTCATCGCCGCCGGCACCGCCGTCATCTCCACCGTGTCGGGCGTGCTGGCGGCCTGGAGCTTCGAGCGTCACGCCTTCGCCGGCAAGGGCTTCCTCTACCTCGTCATCATGATGCCGCTGTTCATGCCGGGCGTCGTGCTGGGGCTCGGCGTGGCGATGGCGTTCGGCGGGCTCCAGATCGGCGGGACGGCCGTCTACGGCTCGCGCGTCCTGGTCATGCTGGCGCATTCGCTGTGGGCGATGCCGCTGGTGTTCATGCTGATGGAGGCGACCTTCCGCACGCTCGACATGCGCGTGGTCGAGGCCTCGTACGACCTTGGCGGCCGGCCGCTCCGCACCTTCCTGGAGATCGTGCTGCCCTCGGTTTCGACGGGGCTGGTGTCGTCGGCGCTGTTTGCCTTCGTCATCTCGCTTAACGAGTTCGTCATGGCGCTGTTCCTGACGACGCGCGACACCCAGACCCTGCCGGTGCTGATGTGGCTGAGCCTGCGTTCGGCCGGCACGCCGCGGCTGGCGGTCGCGGCCGTCATCCTGGCTTCCGTGGTCATGGCCTCGCTCGCCCTCGTCATGGTCTTCTACGCCTGGCGGCTGCGGCGCATGCGGTCAGGTGGCGGCAGGGCGGCCGCCGCCTGACGCCGGAGCCTTTCATGACCATGGGCGGGATGCGCGATCAGGCCTCGGTCAGCAACGTCGGGTCGATGTTGACGGAACGCAGGTTGCAGAATGCCTGGAGGCCGAGCGGCGACAGGCTGATCGAGCCGTTGCCGGAGTTCTTGTGGCCGATCCAGCCGAGGCGGGCGTCGACGAAGTTGCAGCGGTTGACGTAGACGGTCCCGGTTTCCATCGCCGCGATGAAGCGCTGCGCGCGGCCGCGCGAACGGGTGAAGATCGACGCCGTAAGCCCGAAGGCGCTGTCGTTGATGCGCTCGATCGCCTCTTCGTCGGAGCCGACGCGGGCGACCGGCAGGACCGGCCCGAACGTCTCCTCGCGCATCACCGACGCGTCTTCCGCTACGCCGCTCAGGAGCGTCGGCGCGATGAAGCGCGCACGGCCGACGGTGGTCGTGGTTCCCCCGGTGACGAGTTCGGCGCCGCCTTGCACGGCCTCGTCCACCATCGCCTTGAGGCGGTCGACGGCGGCGGCCCCGCCGAACAGCACGCCGAGCGTCGTCTCCGGCAGCGCCGGGTCGCCCTGGCGCTGCTCGCGCATCAGTTCGGCCGCCTTCTCGACGAAGCGGTCATGCAGCGAGTCGTGCACGAATACCCGCTTGACCGCGCAGCAGGATTGTCCCGAATTGTGCAGCCGGCCGATCCTGATCGTCCATTCGACGGCCGAATCGAGGTCGGCGTCCTCGGCGATGTAGGCGGCGTCGCTGCTGCCCAGTTCCAGCGAACTGCCGATGAAGGGATTGCGCAGGGTAAGGTTGGCCGCGCGCCGGCCGACGCTCGCCTGGATCGTGCTGCCGCCGCGCACCGACCCGGTGAACACCACATGGTCGATGTCGCCTTCCTCGATGATGCGCGCAGACTGCTCGAAATCCACCACCGTGTTGACGAGCAGCGGCTCGATGCCGGCGAGCGTGCCGAAGGCCTGCCCGAAATGCCGCCCGACCGAAGGCGCCGTGGTGTGCTTGAGCAGGACGGCGCTGCCGCTGAGAAGCGCGCAGGCGACGCCGTTGATGGCGCAGAACAGCGGATAGTTCCACGGCGCGATCACATAGACGACGTGCCTGGAGACGAAATCGATGCGGCCCTCGAAGCCTTCCGCCTGATAGGCGGACAGGTCGTAGGGAGAAAGTGCCCCGTCGCGGGCGAACCGGCACAGGTACTCGGCCCGCTCCAGCATGAAATCGACCTCGCCCGCGGCCTCGGCGAGCGGCTTGCCGACTTCCGTGGTGACGTCGCGCGCGATCTCGTCGCGATGACTGCGAAAGTACTGCAGGGCGTTCTCCACGTGGTCAGCGCGCTGCGCGGGGGAAAGCTTGCTCCATTCGCGCGACGCCGCCCGCAAGGCGGCGATTTTGGGCGCCAGCTGCTCATAGGTTTCCGATGGCGCGGAAAAAACCTTCTCGCCGGTGAACGGGCTATAGGCTTCGATCATGCTCATGGTCATCCTCCGTGTGGGCCAGGGTGGCGATCTTGCCGACGAACGCGTCGATGTCCTGCTCGGTCGTATCGAACGACGTGACGAAGCGGACCTCGGACGTGGCCGGGTTCCAGACGTTGAAATAGCTATGGCGCTGCAACGGCGCGATCCATTCGGCCGGGATGTGCGCGAAGACCATGTTGGCCTCGACCGGTGCCGCGAGCCGGACCTGCCCGAAGCGGGACAGCCCTTCGGCCAGGCGGGCGGCCATCCGGTTGGCGTGGGCGGCGTTGCGCAGCCACAGGTCGTCCTCGAAATAGGCCAGGTATTGCGCGGCGAGGAAGCGGTGCTTGGACACGAGCTGCATTCCCTGCTTGCGGATCGCCGGCAGGATGCCCGCGAGCGAGGGGTCGAACGCCACGATGGCCTCGGCCGCCATCAGCCCGTTCTTGGTGCCGCCGAACGACAGCAGGTCGACGCCGAGGTCGCTGGTCAGCCCGGCCAGCGGGACGCCGAGCGCTGCGGCGGCGTTGGCCAGCCGCGCGCCGTCGAGGTGCACCTTGAGGCCCTTGTCGTGAGCGAACGCGATCAGCGCCTGCATTTCGGCCACGGAATACAAGGTGCCGCATTCGGTGGCCTGCGACAGCGACAGCACCCTCGGCCGGTTGCGGTGCACCATCCCGGTCTGGAACGACACCGCCTCGGCCAGCGCTTGCAGGTCGATCTTGCCGGCATCGCTTTTCACGCCGACGAGCTTGCAGCCTATCATCCGTTCCGGAGCGCCGCATTCGTCCACCAGAAGGTGCGCCTTGTCCGAGCAGAACACCGTGTCGATCGATTGCGCCAGCGCTTGCAGGGCCAGCACGTTGGCGGCCGTCCCGGTAGTCACGAGGAGAACCGAGACGTGCTCGCCGAACACCTCGCGGAAACGCTGCTCGGCTTCCCGCGTATAGGCGTCGCCGCCATAGCCCAGGGCGTGGCCCCGGTTGACGCGCTCGAGCCAGCGCAGGACGGACGGGTGGATACCCGACGCGTTGTCGCTGGCCAGCATGGCGATTCGTTCGTTCATGACCTGTCCTCAAGCATGGGCAGCCGCGCTGTCCGATATCCATTCCGTCAGGCTTCGTTCGAAGCTGCGCGGAACCACGAGGTCGCAGGCGTCCGATGCCGTTCTGAGCGCCAGCACCGGCACGCGGTGAAAGCCCGTCTGCACCGCGCGCCCGGGCGCCGCCTGCGGCCCGTTCCAGTCGATCGCCACGCAGGCCGACAGCACGTCGAGCAGATGACGGCCGCTGAGATGCAGCCGCACCCGCCCTTCCGACAGCGGCAGCGCGCATCCCAGTTCGGAGTCGACGGACAGGGCCGGAACGGCTTCGTCGCCGATCAGCCACAAGCGGCGCGGCGCGATCCGCACGGCCTTCAGCCCCGCCACGGAAACGACCTCGCCGACTTCGGCGGGAAGCTTGTCTCCCAGATGCGCGGCGATCGCAGCGCCGAACGCTTCGCAGGAATCTGCCCAGCATTCGAGTTGCAGGATGGCGCAGGGCTCGACGATCATATGGAAACGTGTTTCAGCCACGGAGCCGCGCTCCTTCGGGATCGAGGAAGACGGGCGAAACGACGCGGGCGCGTACGGCCTCGCCCTTCATCGTGTGGACGGCCACGACTTCGGTTCCCTCCATGCCGGCTCCGCCGGCAAGTAGGCCGAGGCCGACATAGGTGCCGAGCGTCGGGCTGTAGGTGACGGAGGTGACGCGGCCACGGCCATGGCCTCGGTGAACCTCGCCCGGGCCGAACAGCACGGCTCCCCCGGAAAGCCGCTCGCCGGCATCGACGGGCATCAGGCCGACCAGGCGTTGCCGGTCGGGCCGGGTCAGGGCAGGACGGCGGCCAAGCACGGCGCCGACATAGCCCGAGCGCTTCGCCGCCATGCGAGCCAGGCCGAGATCGTCGAGGGTGGTGCGGCCGTCGATCTCCGGCCCGGCGACATGGCCCTTTTCCACCCGCAGCGCGCCCAGCGCCTCGACGCCGTAGGGTTTGAGGCCATGCGCTTCGCCGGCTTCGAGGAGCCGGCGCCATGCCGCCTCGCCGCCGCTTGCGCCGACATAGACCTCATAGGCCAGTTCGCCGGAATAGCTCAGCCGCAGGATGCGCAGCGCCCTGCCGTCGAAGTCGCCTTCGAGAAGGCCCATATGCGGCAGCGCGGCGTCCGAAAGGTCGAGGCCTTCGAGCGCTTTGGACAGGATCTCGCGGCTGTGCGGTCCGGCGATCGACATCGCCGCCCATTCGTCGGTGACGGAGGTCACCGCCACCCGCAGGTCCGGCCACACGCTGTCGAGCAGGAATTCGAGCCGGGACAAGACGTCCGCCGCCTTTGCCGTCGAAGTCGTCATGAAGAAGCGATGTTCGCCAAGACGCGTCGTCGTGCCGTCGTCGAAGACGATGCCGTCGTCGCGCAGCATGACGCCGTAGCGGGCGCGCCCGACCGGCAGCCTGGCGAAGCCGTTGGCATAGACGCGGTCGAGGAGGATGGCGGCGTCCGGTCCCTGCACGTCGATCTTGCCGAGCGTGGAGATGTCCATGAGGCCGGCGGCCTCGCGCACCGTCCGCATCTCGGCGACATAGGCCTCGTCCACGGTGGCGCCGGCCGCGCGGTAGAAATACGGGCGCATCCACAGGCCGACCTCCAGCATTTCGGCGCCGTGGGCCACATGCCAGTCGTGCATGGGGGTGCGGCGTACCGGCTTGTAGTGGCGGCCGATCGAACTGCCGGCCAGGGCGCCGATCGCGACCGGCGTGTAGGGCGGCCTGAACGTCGTCGTGCCGACTTCCGGGATGGCGGCGCCGCTGAGCGAAGCCATTATCGACAACGCGTTGAAATTGCTGGTCTTTCCCTGGTCCGTCCCCATGCCGAGGGTGGTGTAGCGCTTCAGGTGCTCGACCGGCTGGTAGCCCTCGCGGTGCGCGAGCGCGATGTCGCCGGCGGTGACATCCATCTGGAAATCGACGAAAGACTTGCCGCGCCCGGTGGCCGGGTATCCGCTCGGGGGCGGTCCGCCTGCCCCGGTTCCCGGCACGGCGGGAAACGGGCCGGCCACGGCGACAGGGCGCGTCTTTCCGCAAAATTCCGCCGCCGCCTTTCCGGCCTGATGGCCTTCGGCGATCGCCGTGTCCGGGGCAAAGCTTCCGGTCAGCGCGCCGGCGCCGAAATGGCCGCTGCGCAACGCGCCCGGCACGAACCCGCCTATGTCCTCGCGATAGCGCGGCGAACGCCGAGATGCGAGGTGAGATGGACCGAGGGCGACCATCCGCCGGCCATCAGCACCAGGTCGCAGGCGATGGCCTCGGCATGGCCGCCGCGCGAGACGATGGCGCCATGGACCGAGCGTGCGCCGCGGATGCCCGCGACCCGCGTGCCGGGCAGCACGGAGACCCCGGCCGCGGCAGCGCGCGCGGCGAGCGTCGCATCGGGCGTTGGCCGCTCGTCCGCGACCGTCACCTGCGCGCCGTGCCTGGCGAAGTCGCAGGCGGCGGCGTAGGCGGTCTCGTCGCCCGCCGCGACGACGACGTGCCGGCCGGCAAGGACACCGAAGCGGTTGAGATAGGTGCGCGCGGCCGAGGCCAGCATCACGCCCGGCCTGTCGTTGTCCGGAAACGTCAGCGGCCGCTCCAGCGCCCCCGTTGCGAAGACGACGGCGTTCGCGTGAAGAAGGGTCACGCCCTGGCGCGCGGTGCCCGGGCCGCCGCCTTCGTGCCGTTCGACCAGCCCCAGCACGTTGCCGTCATAAAGGCCGAACGCGGTGGTGCGAAGCATCGGCGTCACTTCCGGCAGGGTCCGCAGTTCCGCCTCGGCGGCGGCGAGCCAGCCGGCGGCCTCCGAAGCTGCGGCTTCGCCGAGCAGCGCGCCGCCGAGCAGGAAATCCTGCTCGATCAGCACGACCCTCGCGCCGGCAAGTGCTGCCGCCCGGGCCGCCGTCATCCCGGCAGGCCCGCCGCCGACGACCGCCACGTCGGTGAAGGCGTTGCGGACTTCGTAGCGGTCCCGGTCCGGCTCCATGCCGGCGCGCCCGAGGCCGGCCGCCTTGCGGATGAAACGCTCGTAGAACAGCCACGAGCGCCGGGTCGGCCCCATGAAGGTCTTGTAGTAGAAGCCGGAGGAAAGGAACGGGGAAAACAGCCCGTTGACGCTTTGCAGGTCGAACGCGAGCGACGGCCGGCGGTTCTGGCTTTCGGCGCCGAGGCCCTCGGCGAGTTCGACCGTCGTCGCCGGCAGATTGGGCACGCGCGCGCCGCCCGCCCCTATCGTGACGAGCGCGTTCGGCTCTTCCGGGCCGGCGGACAGGATGCCGCGCGGGCGGTGGTACTTGAAACTGCGCCCGACCAGCCTGACCCCGTTGGCAAGCAGCGCCGAGGCGAGCGTGTCGCCGGCAAGGCCGCTCATCTGGCGCCCGTCGAAGGTGAAGGAAAGCGGTTTCGTGCGGTCGATGCGGCCGCCCTCGGGTAGGCGTATGGCGCTCATGCGGGCGACTTTCTGGCGAACTGGACGGAACCGATCGTGTGGTCGCTCGTGTTGCGCTCGACGACCAGCCATTGCCGGCAGCCCGACACGTGCTGCCAGAATTCCCGGTGCGGGCCGCGCGGGTTGGGCCGGATGAAGACGGCGCGATACCACGCCTCCGGATCGGGATCGTCATGGGCGGGGCGGGGAACCGACGCGTCGCCGCCGTAGCGGAACTCGTCGTGGTCGCGCGGTCCGCAGCACGGACAGGGGATACGCAGCATCCGTCCTCTCCCTATTGCAGCCAGGCGAAGGGGCCTGCGCCCGCTTCGTCGAGGGTGCGCCCGCTGCGGAAACGGTCGAGCCCGTAGGCCGCCACCAGCGGGTGCGGCTTGCCGGTCGCGATAGTGTGGGCGAAGCACCAGCCGGAAGCGGGCGTCGCCTTGAAGCCGCCGTAGCACCAGCCGCCGTTGAGGTAGAGGCCGTCGACCGGCGTCGGGCAGATGATCGGGCTGGCGTCGGGCGTCATGTCCATGACCCCGCCCCAGTGGCGCAGCAGCCTGACGCGCGAGATGCAGGGCATGAGCGCCACCGCAGCCTCGGCCACCTCGCGCACGATGCCGAGATTGCCGCGCTGGGCGTAGGAATTGTAGCCGTCGAGGCTGCCGCCGAACACCAGCCCGCCCTTGTCGGACTGGCTGACGTAGAAATGATCGGCGCCGTAGGCGACCACGTGATCCACCATCGGCTTCAGCGGCTCCGTCACGAAGGCTTGCAGGACGTGGCTTTCTATCGGCAGTTCCAGTCCGGCCTTGTGGCCGAGCACGGAGGTGTGGCCGGCGACGGCGAGGCCGACCTTGCCGGCGCCGATCCGGCCTTTGCTCGTCTCGACGCCGACGATCCTTTCGCCGTCGCGGACAAAGCCGGTTACCTCGCAGTTCTGGATGATGTCGACGCCGTGGCCGTCCGCGGCGCGCGCATAGCCCCAGGCGACGGCGTCGTGGCGCGCCGTGCCGGCCCGGCCTTGCAGGATGGCGCCGTGGATGGGGAAGCGCGCCGTCTCGGAGAAGTCGAGATAGGGCACCAGGCGACGCACGTCGTCGCGGGTGAGGATCTCGGCGTCGATGCCGGAAAGCCGCATCACGTTGGCCCGGTGGCTGAAGGAATCGAGCTGGTCGGCCGAGTGGGCGGTGACGATCTGGCCGCGCTGCGAGAACATCACGTTGAAGTTGAGCGCCGCGCTCATGCCTTCCCACAGCTTCATCGAGAATTCATAGAACTGGGTGTTGCCGTCGAGCAGGTAGTTGGAGCGCACGATGGTGGTGTTGCGCCCGACATTGCCGCCGCCGAGATAGCCCTTCTCGAGCACCGCGACGTTGCGGATGCCGTGGTTCTCGGCGAGGTAGAAAGCGGTCGCCAGCCCATGGCCGCCGCCGCCGACGATGACGACGTCGTAGCTCGGCTTCGGCTCTGGCGCGCGCCATGCGCGGGGCCAGTTGCGGTTACCCGAAAGCCCGTTCAGAAAAAGCGATAGAGCGGAATAGCGCGCCATGTGCGTAAAAAACCTAGCGCACGATCGGGCCGGTCGGCGTGCGCGTGAGCACCTCGGCGCCGTTCTCCGTCAGGAGCACGGTGTTGGAGATGAAGTCGTCGCCGCGCCCCGTTCCCATCAGCCAGGACAGGATATGGAAGCTCATCCCGGTCTCGATGACGAGGTCGGAATCGGCTCGCAGCCCCGTCACCGAATTGCCGCCGGTCCAGGAAGGCGGCTGGCCGACGCCGACGAGGTAGCCGCAATGGTGGCGGCGGTAGTGCGCAAGCCCCGCCGCGTCGACCACGCCCTGCCACGCGGCGTAGACGTCGCGCGCCCTTGCGCCCGGCTTCAGCGCTCCGCACACGGCGGCGAACGCCGCCTGGGTGACCTCGGCCATCGCAGCGTCCTCGTCCTTGACGGAGCCGACATGGACGAGGCGGCCGAGCGGGGCATGGTAACGCGAGACGCAGCCGGACAGTTCGAGAAAGACCGGCTCGCCGTTGCGATAGACGCCGTCGCCCCAGGTCGTATGCTCCTCGCCGAGGCGGGCGGCGGGGCGGATGAAGGGGCCGAAGCCCGGTGCGTGACCGCCGGCGCGGATCATCGCCGCCACGCATTCGGCCGCCACCTCCTGTTCCGCCGCCCCGTCATGGATGGCGGCGATCGCCGCCCCGGCGGCGGCGTCCGTCACCGCGGCCGCGAGGCGCATCAGCCCCTGTTCCTCGGGGCTTTTCACCAGCCGCATGCCGTCGACGAGGCCGGAAACGTCGCTCCAGCGGGCGTCGGCCGAGGCTTCGAGCTTTTGCGCCAGGCCGTGGCTCAGCCCGGCCGTCCAGCATTCGAGGCCGACGGATTTCCCGGTCAGGCCGTGTTCGGCCAACACGCGCGCGGCAAGGTCGGCCGCCGTCTCGCTGTCCGAATGGCCGCGAAACCGGGCCGCCCTGACCTGATTTGCGATCGTGACCTTCTCCATGGCGCGCGTGACCAGAACCGGCTCGGCTTCGAGCGGGACGATGAGAAGATGCGGGGCGAAATAGCCCCAGTGGTCGAGGCCCGTCAGGTAGAAGACGTTCTCCGGCGAGGCGAACACCGCCGCATCGAGCCGCCGGTTCGCAAGCGCCGCGCGGACCCTGGCCAGCCGGCGCTCGATCTCGGCATCGGAAAAGGGGTTCCTGTCCATCGCTCTTGCCCGCGCCTCAATCGATGACGATCAGTTCGCGCGCCACGTCGCAGAACCGTTGCCCGCCGCGCTCGCCGACGACGAAGGATTCGGAGATGGCGATGCCGTAGTCCTGAAGCCAGACGCCGGCCATGAAATGGAAGCACATGCCCGCCTGAAGTTCGGTCTTGTCGCCGGGCCTCAGGCTGGCGGTGCGCTCGCCCCAGTCCGGCGGATAGGCGAGGCCGACGGGATAGCCGACGCGGCTTTCCTTCTTGAGGCCGTTGCGGCGCAGCACCGCCTGCCACGCCGCCTCGACCTCTTCGGTCGTGTGGCCGGGTCGCGCCAGTTCGAGGCCGGCGTCGACGCCCTCCACGATCGCCTTCGCCATGTCGAGAAGGGCGGCCGGCGGCTTGCCGAAATGCACGGTGCGCGCCAGCGGCGCATGGTAGCGCTTGCGCACGCCGGCGATCTCCAGGATGGCGAGCCCGCTGTCGGGCAGCGGGTCGTCCGACCAGGTGAGGTGCGGCGTGCCGGTTCCCTCGCCGACCGGCATCAGCGGGCAGATCGCCGCATAGTCTCCCCCGATATCCCCCACGCCCATGGTCTGGGCGTGATAGGTCTCGGCGACGACGCGGTTTTGCGGCACGCCGGGGCGCATCGTTTCGATCGCGCGCCTCATCGCGTGCGAGCAGATGCGGCCGGCCTCGCGCATCAGCGCCAGCTCGGCCTCGGATTTCACCAGCCGCGCCCAGTTCACCAGGTCGCGGTTGTTGGCGAAGCGGGCCTGCGGCAGCCCCGCCACCAGATGCTGGTGGCAGCGGGCGGTGTAGTAGTGCGCGTCCATCTCGACGCCGATGCTGGCCTTGTCCCATCCGCGCGCGCGGATCAGTCCGGCCAGTTCGTCGTAAGGATGCCCGACCGGGTGCTGCACCAGATGCTCGGAGAAAGGCACGATGTTGCGCGCCGGCAGGCCGGTGGTCAGGTGCGCGCTCTTTTCGTCCTGGGCGCGCCCGAACCACAGCGGCTGCTCCTCCTCCAGATGCACCAGCACGCATTGCGGCACGTAGAAGGACCAGCCGTCGTAGCCGGTCAGCCAGCACATGTTCGCCGGGTCCTGGCAGACGATGAGGTCGAAGCCGGCCTCCTTCATGCGGCGCTTCACCTCGGCGACGCGCCGGACGTACTCAGCTTTCTCGAATATCGCGCGCTCGGCCACAGGCGTCCCCTCCCAGGGTATGATCCGTGCCGCTCCGGTGCGTCGGGGCGGCTTGGTATGGAAATGATGTGCACAACGCGGCTTGAGTCGGTCAGAACATTGCCGGTTTTCAACGCGTTGATCCTGCTAATAGCGCCTTGCTTGCGTATTGTCCAGCTATGTTGTACACGTCTTAAGTGATTAGTGATGCGCGAGGGTGTGCGTCATAGTGGAATCCAATCGAGCACCAAGGGAGGAACCGATGCTCACACCGCAAATTTCCCGCCGTAAGTTCCTGTGCGCCGGAACGGGTCTGGTGCTGGCCACGACCGCCTTGTCGGCCGTGCCGGCCCACGCCGAAACGACGCTCGAGAAGGCGAAGGCGGCGGGCTACATCCGTGTCGGCTTCGCCAACGAGGCGCCGTTCGGCTTCGCCACGCCGGACGGCAAGCTGACCGGCGAATCGCCCGAGGTCGCAAGGGCGGTTCTGGCCAGGATGGGCATTCCCCAGGTCGACGGCGTGCTGACCGAGTTCGGCGCGCTCATCCCCGGCCTCAAGGCCGGCCGTTTCGACATTATTGCCGCCGGCATGTTCATCAACCCGAAGCGGTGCGCCGAGATCAACTTCTCCGAGCCGTCCTACGGCATCGGCCAGGCCCTGCTGGTCGTGAAGGGCAACCCGAAGAACATCGCCGACTATGCCAGCATCAAGGCCGACCCCGGCCTGAAGCTCGCCGTCATGGCCGGCGCCGTCGAGGTGGGCTACGCCAGGGACGCCGGCATACCGGACGGGCAGATCGTGTCGCTGCCCGACCAGTCCAGCCTCGTCGCCGCGGTCCAGTCCGGCCGCGCGGACGCCGCGGCGCTTACCGCGCTGTCGATCGCCGAGATGGCCAGGAAGGCGGATGGCGTGGAATCGACCAAGCCCTTCGGCGAGGTCGCCGGCAAGTCGGTGAAGGGCCATGGCGGTTTCGGCTTCCGCAAGGAAGACGAGGACTTGCTGGCGGCCTTCAATGCGGAACTGGCGAAGTTCATCGGCACGCCGGAGCATATCGCGCTGGTGGAGCCGCTCGGCTTCGGCAAGGATTACCTGCCGAACAAGACCACCGCCGAGCTTTGCAAGGGCGAGTGAGTTCGCCGGGCGGCGCGAAAGCGCCGCCTTTCTTTGAAATGCCGGTTATTAGGAGGAGCGGATGGGAATCCGCACGCTTGTCGGCATGCTCGTGGCCGCGGTCCTGGTGACCGCGCTGCTGGCCATGCTGCCCGGCTACAGCCTGTTTGTTCCCGAGCTGCTGCGCGGCGCCCTGCTTACCGTCGAGATCGCCGTTCTTGGCAGTCTCGTCGCCGTCGTGCTCGGCGTTCTGGCGGCGCTCGCGCGCATGTACGGGCCGGCGCCGGTGCGCTGGCTCGCCACCGTCTATGTCGAGGTCTTCCGGGGCACCTCGGCGCTGGTGCAGCTGTTCTGGCTGTTCTTCGTGCTGCCGCAGTTCGGGATCCTGATCGACGCCTTCACCGTCGCCGTCCTGGCGCTCGGGCTCAACGTCGGCGCCTACGGCTCGGAGGTGGTGCGCGGCGCCATCCAGTCGGTGGCGCGCGGCCAGTGGGAGGCCGGGACCGCCCTCAACATGAGCCGGGCGCAGATGCTTCGCCGCATCATCCTGCCGCAGGCCTTCATCGCGATGATCCCGCCCTGGGGCAATCTGTTCATCGAGCTTTTGAAATCGACGGCGCTGGTGTCCTTGATCACGCTGTCCGACCTCGCCTTCAAGGCCCAGCAGATGAACCAGACCACGTTCAAGACGATCCCGATCTTCACGCTGGTGCTGTTGATGTACCTCGTCATGTCGCTTTGCGTCACCATCGGCATGCGCCTGCTCGAAAAGAGGGCTTCGGCCGGCCTCAGCCGCGGGAGGACGGCATGATCTGGGACTGGAACTTCACCTTCGAAATCCTGCCCAAGCTCGCCGGGGCGGCGCTCGTCACCATCGAGGCGACGCTGCTCGGCTTCGCCATCGCGGCCACGCTCGGCCTGCTCGTGGCGGTGGCGCGCATCGCCTTTCCGCGCAGCGCCTGGGGCATTTCGGTCGTCGTCGAGCTGGTCCGCTCGACGCCGCTGCTGATCCAGATTTTCTTTCTCTATTTCGTTTTCCCGAAATTCGGTGTCATGCTCGACGCCTTCACGGCCGGCGTGCTGGCCATCGGCGTCCACTACGCCGCCTATTGCTCGGAGGTATATCGTGCCGGCTTCGACAATATCCCGCGCGGCCAGTGGGAAGCCTCGATCGCCCTCAACCTGTCGTCTTGGACGACGCTGCGCGATATCATCGTCCCGCAGGCGATTCCGCCGATCGTGCCGGCGCTCGGCAATTACCTGGTAGCCCTTTTCAAGGAGACGCCGCTGCTTTCCGCCATCGCCGTGCTGGAGCTGATGCAGACCGCCAAGATCATCGGTTCCGAAACGTTCCGCTACACCGAGCCGATCACGCTGGTCGGCCTGTTCTTCCTCGCCATGAGCCTGGTTTCGGCCGCGCTCATCAAGGCTCTTGAAATCATGCTCGACCGGAGGATGGCGCGATGACCGACCAGCAGCCCATGGTGCGATTCGACAACGTTTCCAAGCGCTACGGCGCGCTGACGGTGCTCGACGGCCTGACGCTCGACATCGGCCGCGGCGAGAAGGTGTCGATCATCGGCCCGTCCGGTTCCGGCAAGACTACCGTCCTGCGCATGCTCATGACGCTGGAAACCATCAACGACGGCGTCATCTGGGTCGAGGGCGAGCCGTTGACCCACATGGAACGCAACGGCCGGCTGGTGCCGGCCGACCTCGCCCATATCCGCAAGATCCGCGCCAAGATCGGCATGGTGTTCCAGTCCTTCAACCTGTTCCCGCACATGACCGCGATGCAGAACTGCATCGAGGCGCCGATCACGGTGCTGGGCATGAAGCGCGCCGAGGCAGAGGCGCGTGCGGCCGAACTGCTCGACATGGTCGGCTTGTCGCAGAAGAAGGACCATTATCCCTCGCAACTGTCGGGCGGCCAGCAGCAGCGCGTGGCGATCGCCCGCAGCTGCGCCATGCGGCCCAAGATCATGCTGTTCGACGAGGTGACCTCGGCGCTCGATCCCGAACTGGTCGGCGAGGTGCTGGAGGTCATCCGCAAGCTCGGCCGCGAGCACGACCTGACCATGCTGATGGTGACCCACCAGATGGGCTTTGCGCGGGAGTTTTCGGATCGCGTATGCTTCTTCCACGCGGGCAAGATTTGCGAGCAGGGACCGCCGGGCGAGTTGTTCGGCGCGCCGAAGAACGAGCGGACGCGCCAGTTCCTGAACGCGGTCCTGGAGGCCGGATGATGTTCGGAGAGGCCGACACGCCGGTGGAAGCGGCCTCGGCCGAAGCGCGTTCGCCGTCGGCGCGCGAGCGGTTCGAGCGCATGTACCGCATCCTGCGCGACCGCATCTGCCTCCTGGATTATCCCCCCGGCAGCAGGCTCTCGGAAGAGGAGCTGGCCCAGGAATTCCAGGTCAGCCGCACGCCGGTCCGCCGCGTTCTGGCGCGCCTTGAATCCGAGGGCCTGGTCCAGTCCGTCCATGGCGTCGGCACGATCGTGACCGATGTCGACATCGAGGAACTGGAGCAGACCTACCTGTTGCGGATGGAACTGGCTCTGTTGATGGGCAAGCTTTCGCCAATCCCGCGCAGTGCCGCCGACCTCGACCGCATCCGCGCGCTCATCGCGCGCTGCCATGCCGGTATCGAAAACCCCGACCAGGGCGTGTTCCTGCGCCTCAACATGGATTTCTTCTACGAGCTTACCGCCATGACCGGCAACCAGCCGCTGCGCGAGATCAGCGAGAGGCTCTATTTCCTGGTCGCGCGGGTGGTGCTGAAGATGATGCCCAAGCTCGGCCTCGTCGAGGAATTCACGGCGTTCTGCCGCGAGATGGAGGAGATCCTGGCGGCCGCCGAAATCGGCGACTGGGAATCGATCGGCCATATCAGGCGCGCCCATATCTCGATGAGCTTTCGCCGCATGAAGCAATACGCCGGGCACAACGGCGAAGGGTGACCTGCGTCGGGCCGGCTCACCCGGCGGGGCGATGCCGGCTCGAACGAAGCGCGGTCATGAGTGGACCTTTCCCGGATGCGCCGGCTGCGGCTTGGCGCGGGCGAAGCCCGCCGCGATCTCGCCGGCGATCTCCTCCAGCGCCAACCGGGCGCCGGGCAGGCCGCCGGCCATGGCCGTGAAGGCATGCGGCAAGGTGGGATAGGCAAGGCGGGTCAGCGCGACGCCCTCGCCGGTGAGCCGCCGGCCGAAAGCCTCGCCTTCGTCATAAAGCAGGTCGTGGCCGGCCTGCACCAGCAATGTCGGCGGCAGGCCGCAAAGGCTGTCGGCGCGCGCCGGCGAGCACCTCGGGTCGCGCGCATCGCCGGCGTCGTGCATGTAGAGATCGGAAAACCAGATCATGTCGTCGCGGGTCAACGGGTAGTTGTCGTCGAAAACGGTCGGCGGCATCGCTCGCCGGTCCATTTCGAGGACGGGATAGATCAGCACCTGGAGACATGGCAGCGGTTCGCCCAGGTCGCGCAGGCTGAGCGAGGCGGCGGCGGCCAGGTAGCCGCCCGCCGAATCGCCGCCGAGCGCGATCCGCTGCGGATCGCCCCCGAGCGAGTGCGCGCAGGTGCGTGCCCAGCGGAAGGCGGCGACGGCATCGTCGAGCGCGGCCGGGAAGCGATGCTCCGGCGCCAGCCGGTAGGCGACCGACAGGACCAGGCATCCCGCCTTGTCCGCTATCGTCGCGCAAGCCGTATGGCAGGTGTCGAGGTCGCCGAGAACGCAGCCGCCGAAATGGAAATAGACGAGGATCGGCGCCTTGTGCGCAGGAGCCGAGGCGGGCCGGTAAAGGCGCGACGGCAAAGGCCCGGCAGGACCTGCGACCGTGGTCTGCGTGCAGGTCACCGTAGCCGGTGGCCGCCCGTCCAGCAGCGCCAGCGACAACAGCGACGGAAGGCGCCGCTCCCACGGCTCGTCTCCCGTGGGAGAACGGAACCGGGTGACGAACCAGGCATGGAAGCGCGCCCGCGCGTCGAGGGGGGGAATGCCGGGCGCAACCCCCGGCGGCCCCGCCAGCCTGGAAAGGATCGGCTCGGGCAGCCTGAGGCCAAGCTGGAAAAGGCGGCGGAACAACCGCCAGCCCAACCGGTCCCATCCCTCGACCGTTAGCGCGGGCGCACCGGCGGCATTATCGGAAGCGACCATGCGGCGTCGCCTGAACGAAACCTGGCAGGCAGGGAAGCGGGGCCGGATGGCGTGCGCCCCGCGCACTTCGATCAGGCGCGTTTCGATCCCGTCGCCGCAAGCTTGTCATCTCAACTCCCCAGGTGCGTCGCAGCCCTCGATTTCCAATCATTTTCTCGGCTTCCAATATATTGTCAATATATCTTTTCTGAGAGAGTAGGGGTTTTTGCTGGGGTTCCTCTCCGAACCGGTGCCGTATATCGCGTCAGGATTCCGCCTAAAAAATATTGACAATATATTTTGATCGCGCATTCTAGCCGTCGAAGGGCATCGCCGAACGGCAATCGAGGAGAACGTGACCAAGCAACGGGAACCATTTCGGCTGCCTCAGGCGGAGGGCGAGCGGCAGACGCAGGCTACCCAGGCCTATCATGCCGTGCGGGCCATGATCCTGCGCTGCGAGTTGCAGCCGGGCGCCGTCATCAACGACCGCCTGCTGACGCAGAAGCTCGGCTTCGGCCGGACCCCGTTGCGGGAAGCGCTGCTGAGGCTGGCGGGCGAGCGGCTGGTCCTGTTCCAGCGCAACCAGGTGATCGAGGTCGCTCCGGTCGGCCTTTCCGAGATCAACGACCACTATACGCTGCGCCTGCATCTGGAGCGGCTGGCGTGGCGGCTATGGCTGGACCGGGCCTCCCCGGAGCAGATCGGGCGTCTGTCGCGTACCTTCGATACGGTCCCGGCGCTGACGCGCGAAGGCGATGTGCAGGGCCTTCTTCTTCTCGACTTCGAGTTCCATTCGCAGGTCTACCAGGAATGCGCCAATCCGTTCCTGACGCAGGCGCTCTACAGCCTGTCCGGCCTGACCTACCGGCTTTGGTTCATGACCAATACCAACGACGTCAAGGAGCAGGCGGCGACCGCCCGTTCGCACGGGCCGATCATCGAGGCCGTGCGCAAGCGCGACGCGGCCCTGCTCGACACCGAGATCGCCCGGCACATTTCCGAGGCGTACGACGTCATCATGGAGAAGTTCCTGGTCAATACGGTCAGCCGCATTGGTGAGATTCCGATCCAGCTGCTTAAGAAGGAGGAGAGAAATGGGATACGCACCAGGTAGGATGAAAGCATTGCTGGCGGCGGCTGCGATGGGTGCCTTGGCGCTCGGCACATCCGCGGCCAAGGCCGATGGCCAACTGACGCTGCTGGTCTGGGAGGGCTATGCGGACAAGACCTTCGTGGAGCCGTTCGAGCAGGAAACCGGCTGCAAGGTCGATGCCGTCTATGTCGGCTCCAACGACGAGATCGTCTCCAAGGTGATGAGCGGGGGCGGGGCAGCCGACCTCATCTCGCCGTCGAACGACACCACCATGCGCCTGATCACCGCCGGCGCGGTTTCCCCCATCGACACCAGCAAGGTGCCGAACATGGCCGAATACCTGCCTCAGTTCCAGTCGCCGGCGTGGCTGAAGAAGGACGATGCCCTTTATGGCGTCCCGTTCGGTTGGGGCATCATCCGCATCATCGCGGACCCGGCCGCCGTCGATCCCGCGACCGATACGCTGGGCTTCCTGTGGGACAAGAAATATGCCGGCAAGTTCTCCGTGTGGGACGACATCGAGACCGTCTACATGGCTTCGCGCTATCTCGGCTTCGAGAACACTTACGACCTCAGCGACGAGCAGCTTGAGCAGGTGAAGGCCAAGCTCATCGAGATGAAGCCGAACATCCGCAAATACTGGTTCACCACCGGCGAGATGGGCACCTTGATGGCCAGCGGCGAAGTGGTCGGCGGCAATTCCTGGGAATCGACGCTGGTCGAGCTTCGCGCGGCGGGCAAGAAGGTCCTCGACCTGCACCCGAAGGAAGGACGCGGCGGCTGGAGCGACAGCTGGATGATCGTCAAGGGCGCCGAGGACAACCCTTGCGTCTATCCGTGGCTGAACTACGCGGCGTCCGCCAAGACGCAGGCGCTGGCGCACGCCGTCAACGGGTTCGGCTATCCGAATCCGAAAATGGTGGATGACCTCGAAGGCGACGCCAGGACCAACTATGCCGAACTCGGCATGTCGGACCCCACCACCCTCCAGAACATCGACTGGTGGCAGCCGGTCGAGCGGCGCGCCAAGTACCTGGAGATCTGGAACCAGGTCAAGGCCGCCTCGAACTAGGGGCCTGTCACCAGGTCCCGACCCTGGCTTGCCGGCCGTGCCGGATGAAAACGAGACGTGCCGTCCGGCACGGCGGGCCACCTATGATCAACGACAGCAACGGCGGAAGCTATGACGAGCGGAATCGAGCTGAAGAACCTGCGCAAGACGTATGACGGGCATGGCCAGGGCGCATGGGCTGTCGACGGCGTGGACATGACCATCGGCGCCGGCAGGTTCATCACCCTGCTCGGCCCGTCGGGATGCGGCAAGACGACGACGCTTCGCATGATCGCCGGCCTCGAGACGCCGACCTCCGGACAGATCCTGCGAGACGGCGTGGACATCACCGACCAGCCGGTCACCGATCGCGACATGCGCATGGTGTTCCAGGACTTCGCGCTGTTTCCCAACATGAGCGTCGAGCAGAACGTCGCTTTCGGCTTGCGCGTGCGCCGCATGAAAGGGCGCTACAGCGAGGCGGAGATAAGAAAGCGCGTCTACCAGTTCCTCGATCTCGTTCATCTGGCCGACCATGCCGCGAAGAAGCCGCATCAGCTTTCCGGCGGCCAGAAGCAGCGCGTTTCGCTGGCCCGCGCGCTGGTCACCGACCCGCAGATCGTGCTGTTCGACGAGCCGCTGGGTTCGCTGGACGCGAGCCTGCGCAAGATCATGCAGATCGAGCTCATCCGCATCCATCGCGAGCTTGGCAAGACCTTCATCTACGTCACCCACGACCAGGACGAGGCCATGGCCATGAGCAGCTCGATCGCCGTGATGCGCGGCGGAAAGGTGATGCAGTTCGGCTCGCCGCGCGAAATCTACGACCGCCCGGCCAATCGCTATGTCGCCTCCTTCATCGGCCATGCCCATATCGTCGACGCCAGGATGGAAGGGCGCGACGCGGAAGGGTCGGTGCTGCGGGTCGGCAACGGCCAGCGCATCCGGATCGCCAACGACAACGAGAACGCCGCGGTCGGCCAGACGGTCGGCCTGATGTTGCGGGCGGAAGACCTTTCGTTCGAGAAGGCCGGCGCCGATACGCTCGGCGGCTGCGTCGTCGACAGCCTGTATCGCGGCGAATACGTCGAATATGTCGTCGAGCTCGATGGCAACGCGGGCGTGGTGCATCTTCATGCCCGCACCGACCTGCCGGCCCTGGACCAGGGAGCGCCGGTAGCGCTGCGGGTGAACCCGCACAAGGCGCATGTGCTGGTGCAGTAGGATGGAATCCGTGGCTTCAACCGTCCTGTCCGCCGGCGCGCGGGAAACCGCCGTCCGCAGCGCCCGCCGCCTCGACCGCCGCCGCATGCTGTTCTGGGTGCTGCCGCCGGTCGCGTGGTTCAGCGTCTTCATGCTCATCCCCTACGCGCTCCTGCTTTACACCAGCCTCGGCAAGGTCGAGGACATGCGCTTCATTCCGGGCCTGTCGCTCGACAATTTCATTCGGGTCTTTACGGTCGATCCCTATCTGGGCGTCATCCTCAAGTCGGCGCGCATAGGCCTGATGACAGCGGTGTTCTCGGCCGTCGTCGCCTATCCGCTCGCCTTCTTCCTCGCTTTCCACGTGCGCTCCTCGCGCTTCAAGTTCCTGATCTACCTGCTGGTCATCGTCCCGTGGTGGGCGAGCTATCTGGTGAAAGCCTATGCCTGGAAGACCATCCTCGGCTCGGGTGGCATCCTCAACGTCGCGTTGCAGAAGGTCGGGCTGACCGACGAGCCGGTCCGCATCTTCCTCTACAACGAATTCAGCGTGGTCATGACGCTGACCTACATCTTCACGCCCTTCGCGGTGCTGTCCATCTATGCGCAATTGGAGCGCATCCCGACGTCGCTGATCGAGGCCGCGCGCAACCTCGGCGCCGGCGGCTGGATGATCTTCCTGCGCATCATCCTGCCGATCAGCGTTCCCGGCGTGGTGGCCGGCTCCATCATCACCTTCTCGCTGGCCTTCGGCGACTTCGTCGCGCCGGTCCTGGTCGGCGGGCCTGAATCAGTGATGGTGTCGAACGTCGTCATCAACCTGCTCGGCGTCGCCTTCGACTGGCCCCTGGCCGCCGCCATCGGCCTCGTCATCATCACACTCGGTCTTCTGCTCATCTCGGCTTCCGGCTGGCTTGAGGAAAAGACGCAAACCCGGTTCTGAGGTGACGAATGCGTGCTTTCGGCAATCGCCCCCTGGTGTTGGCACTGGCCATGGCTGTGCTCGGCTTCCTCTACCTGCCCATCCTGGTGATGATGCTGTTTTCGCTCAACGACAGCCAGTACACCGGGCTGCCCTTCAACGGCTTCACGCTGCACTGGTACGGCGAGGTGTTCGCCGACCGTAAACTTTTGGTTTCGATCTGGAACAGCGTCTACGTGGCGGCCGGCGTGGTGGTGCTGAGCGTGCTTTTCGGGCTTCCGGCGGCGATCGCGCTCGACCGCTACGACTTTCCCGGCAAGGGCCTGTTCCGGCGCATCGTGATGCTGCCCATCGTGCTGCCGGGCATCATCACCGGCATCGCCCTGCTCAGCTTCTACCTGACCGTCCACATGCGGCTGTCGCTCTACACCATCATGCTCGGGCAGGGCACGGCGCTGATGTGCATCACCATCACCGAGGTGTTCGCCCGCTTGCAGCAGATCGGCAGGAGCCAGACGGAGGCCGCCGCCAATCTCGGCGCCAACGAATGGGAAGTGTTCCGCAGCGTGACCTTGCCGGGCGTGCGCTCGGCGCTCGCTGGCGCCATGCTGATCGCCTTCTCGATCTCGTTCGACGAGATCGCCGTCACCTTCCTTCTCACCGGCCGCGACAACACGCTGCCGATGACGCTGTGGTCGATGCTGCGCCGGGAAGCAACGCCCGAGGTCAATGCCGTCGCCACGCTCGTGGTGTTGATGTCGATCGTGCTCATCGTCGGCGGCATGTACTTCTCGCGCGGCCGGGGCGTCGCTTCCAGGGAGAGCTAGCAAGATGCATATCGAAGAGGTCCGCCGCATCATCGCGGACAACGACGTCCGCACCGTCATCATCGGCGGCACCGACCCGGCGGGCGTGCTGCGCGGCAAGCGGCTGACGGTTCCGTATTTCTTCCATGCCGTGGAGGAAGGGGCGAATTTCGCGTCCTACATCCTCGGCACCACGACCATGGACGAAGTGCTGCCCGGCCTGTTCGACACCGGCATTCCCGACGTCCACGGCGTTCTCGACCTCGCCACTTTCCGGCTGGCGCCGTGGGAGCAAAACACGGCGATCGTCCTGATGGACTGGACGACGGCGGACGGTTCGCCGCATCCGCTGTGCCCCCGCTCGATGCTGAAGCGCAAGGTGGCCGAGGCGGCCGCCATGGGCTACGCCGAGAGCGCCAGCCTCGAACTTGAGTTCTACCTGCTGCCGGTGCCGATCTCGGAGGTCCGGCTCGGAAAATGGTCCGGCATCGAACCCGGTTCGCGCGACATCCATTGCTATTCCATTCTCGAGGGCCATTTCTGGGAACCCGTCATCGGCCGGCTGCGCGACTGCTTTCCCGAGGAGATCGAGGCTTGCCTGCCGGAGTGGGGGCAGGGCCAGTTCGAGGTCAACCTCCACCATTCGGATGCGGTCAGGATGGCGGACTCGGCCACCTTGCTGAAGCTTGCGGCCAAGCAGATCGCGGCCGGGGCGGGCGCGACGGCGACGTTCATGGCCAAGTGGCGCGAGGACATGTCCGGCAGTTCCGGGCACGTCCACCTCAGCCTGCGCGAACGCGAAACCGGGAAGTCCGCGTTCCACGATCCGGCGGCGCCCCTGAAGCTCAGCGGCGTTTTCCACAAATTCCTTGCCGGCAATCTCGACGTCTTCGCCGCCTCGACGCTTTTTTATGCGCCCAACATCAACTCCTACAAGCGCTTGCAGTCGCTGAGCTTTGCCGGCACCACGCGCAACTGGGGCGTCGACAACCGCACGACCGGGTTCAGGGCGATCAACCGCAGCCCCGGCCAGACCCGCCTGGAGATCAGGCTGGGCGGATCGGACGTCAACGCCTATCTGGCGCTGGCCACCGGGCTCGGCGCCGGCCTGCGGGGCATCCGCCTCGGCCTCGAACCGCAGCCCGTCTCAACCGGCAACGCCTATGGCGAGGAGGTGGAGCGGGTTCCGGCCACGCTTGCCGAAGCGGTGGCGGCGACCAGCGGCGACAAGGCCATCCGCGAGGTGCTTTCGCCCGAACTCGTCGACAACGCCCTGCGCATCGCCCATTTCGAACTGGGCGTGGCGCAAACCGCCGTCACCGACCTGGAACGCCGGCGCTACATGGAAACGGTGTGAGCGCTCCCTCCCTTCCCGGAAACCCAGCCCCGGAAACCCAGCCCATGCAACACGAAGCCAATGCGGCGCATGACAGCGCACCGGAGTGCGAATATTTCGACGTCGTCATCGTCGGGGCCGGCATTTCCGGCATCGGCTCGGCCTGGTACATGGACCGCGACTGTCCCGACAAGAGCTATGTCATCCTCGAGGCGCAGGAGACGTTCGGCGGAACCTGGCACACCCATCGCTACCCCGGGGTGCGTTCCGACAGCGACCTCTATACCTTCGGCTACAGTTTCCGGCCGTGGACGGAGGCGCCGATCGCCACGGGCGAGCGCATCCGCGCTTATCTCGACGCCGTCATCGAGGAAAACCGGCTCGACCGCCGCATCCGCTATCGCCACCGCGTGCTGACGGCGGACTGGGACGGCGAACGAAAGCGATGGTCGCTGACCGTGCGGCGGGAAGACACCGGCGAGACGCTGCGCTTCGAAACCGGCTTCCTGTGGATGTGCCAGGGCTACTATCGCCACGAGCAGGGCTATACGCCGGACTGGCCCGGCATGGACAGCTTCGAGGGCAGGATCGTCCACCCGCAGACATGGCCGCGGGATCTCGATTACAGCGGCAAGAACGTGCTGGTGATCGGTTCGGGCGCGACCGCCGCGACTCTGGTGCCGGCCATGGGCGACAAGGTCGCCCACATCACCATGCTGCAACGCTCGCCGACCTTCTTCAATCCCGGCACCAACGGCGACCCGCTCGCCGACCAGTTGCGCGCGCTGGAAGTGGACGAGCACTGGATACACGCCATCATCCGCAAGAAGCTGCTCGGCGAACAGGCCGAGCGCCTGCGCCGCGCCAAGGAGGAGCCGGAGGCCGTCGCCCGGGAACTCATCACCGCCGTGAAGGACAATATCGGCCCCGGCGTCGATATCGCGACCCACTTCACGCCGCGCTATCGCCCCTGGCAGCAGCGCGTCGCCTTCATCCCCGACGGCGATTTTTTCGAGCCGTTCCGCAAGGGCAAGGCTTCCGTCGTCACCGACAGGATCGAGCGCTTCGTGCCCGAAGGGGTGAAGCTCGAATCGGGCAGGACGCTCAAGGCCGACATCATCGTCACGGCCACCGGCTTCAGCCTGTGCGTGCTGGGCGACATAAAATTCACGATCGACGGCAAGACGCTCGATCTGGCCGATACCGTGACCTATCACGGCATGATGTTCACGGGCGTGCCCAACCTGGTCTGGGTATTCGGCTATTTCCGCTCGAGCTGGACCTTGCGCGTCGAACTGGTCGCCGAGTTCGTCTGCCGCCTGCTCAACCACATGAGCGCCACGGGAAAGCGCATGGTGACGATGCGGCTGCCGCCCGGGGAGCAGGCGGAGCCGCAACTGCCGTGGATCGACGAGGAGAACTTCAACCCCGGCTACCTGATGCGCGACATGCACCGCATGCCGAAGCGGCTGAACAGGCCGCAATGGCAGCATACCCAGGATTTCTTCTCGGAGCGGACGCGGTTTCCCGCGATCGGCTTCGACGATCCGGCGTTCGATTTCCGCTGAAGGGCAAAGCGACCGTCAAAAGCCGCCGGGCGCTGGAGCGGGTAGCGGGAATCGAATCTGGCTACTTAACCCGCTGCTACAGATACGTTTCTCCGGTGTGTCTCTACCGGAATGGACAACATAATGGACGACTCTGTTCGCGTGGGCAAGCTCAGTATTCAGCCGCTTGCTCTCGCCTGATCGAGCATAAGCTCGTTTCGTCTTTTGGCGATGGCTTCCGCTTTTTCTGCTTGAACGGCTTTGCGAGCGGCTACTAAAAATTTCCTGACGAAGAAGGCGTTCAGCATGCGATCAAGCACGCTGTCCGAGATCAATCGTTTTGGAATTTCCCGATCTTTCCGCACCGGGGAGGGTCGACATATGCGGCTGGTCACGTAGAAACAAAACATCGATATCTCTGAGTAACCCAGTCGTCGATGAGGCTTCCGCCGGACGCAGGCAATCAGGATTAGCCGTTCATCAATCTCCGCCGCTCGGGAGGTTTCGTGATGACCATATCCTTGCGCGTACTATTGCGCTATTGGCGTTCAGCTCTTCTCGACAGCGTCCGGCATATCGATACCGAATCCGTCGCACTCTATCAGTGCAATCGCGGCAGGCTGGCGGCCGGCCGTCTTCCGCCGGACGTACTGGAACCGGTTTGGCGAGACGCGGAGGAGGGCCTGTCACTTGAGGAGCGCAAGGATCTGAAGAGCATAGATGTGCTCATCGCCTTGCAGGTGCTGGAGCCGGCATATGAGCATTCGGCCACCTACTCGACCATGAAGCAGGCCCGCGTGCCGCTGTGGCTGTGCGTGAACGCCGACCGGGAGGGGACGCTCTTTCTCGCCGGCGATCCGGCGGATGCGATCGTGGTGGATCGCACCGTTCTCGCGCCTCTTGCTTCCGGGGCGCGGACCTTCTCCACGGTCGAGGCCGTGGATCGCTATCTCGAACGCAACCCCTTCGCGGCCGACAGCGCGGATTGGCCGGCCTTCTGGAACCATGCGACGGAGACGTTCCACGGCATTTTCGGAGGCGCGCCTGACGGCTGGGCGCCGGAGCGCCATGTCGATCTCGGCGCCTTCGTCGCCAACGGCGCCCGCCCTCTCGACACCAGTCGGGCTGTCCGCAGGGTCTATGAGACCCTTATCGAAAGTGAGGGCGATGCCGCGCCGCCATTGCTCGCCCGCCTGACCGATCCGCAGACGCCGCGCGACGTGACCGCCACGGACGAGGGCGGCCGGGTGCTGGCGCGCCGGCATCTCGGAGAGATGGGTGGGAAATTCCCGCTCAACCGCAGTCAGCGCCAGTCGCTGGGCGCCATGCTTGCGGCCAGCGACGGCGAGATCGTGGCGGTCAATGGCCCGCCCGGCACCGGAAAGACCACCTTCATCCAAAGCGTCGTGGCGTCCTTGTGGGTGGAAAGCGCGCTGGAAAGGAATGGCGAGCCGCCCGTCATCCTTGCCAGCTCTACCAACAACAAGGCCATCACCAACATTCTCGACACCTTCGCCCGCGCGACGCTGCCCGAGAAACATCCTTTGTCCGGATCGGTTCTGGTCGAGCGCTGGCTGCCCGGCTTCAGCCAGTACGGACTTTATTTGCCTTCGCAGCGGGAAGTCGCCAAGGGGATCAAGGAAGAACTTGCAGCCGCGTGGAACACCCAGCACGGGCAACCCTGGAGCGGCCTGCCGGGCCAGATGGAAACTGGGAGCTACGTTGCCGATGCGACGTCTCATTGGCTCGACAGGTTCGAGGCATGGTCGGGCCGGCGGCCGGCTGGCGTGGAAGAGGCCGTAGAGGCGCTACGAACCGTTCTCGCCGCGAAGGCCGAAGCCCTGAAGACCGCGAGCAGCCGCCACCGGAACCTGCTTGCCCCGTCGGCGCACGGCAGGCTTCCGACGGCGTCCGACGTCGAAGGATTGCAGGCCGAAGCCGCAGGTGAACGAAGCCGGCTGGATGCGTTCCGGGGTCATGGTCATGAGGCGCTGCGACTGATCCAGGGCTCGCTGATCGAATCGCTCCTCTCCTGGCTGCCGCCGGTGAAAAGACGGTTGTGGGCGCAGGCGCATTCTTTCCTCGATGCGAAAGGTGCCGCGGATCCTGCTTGGAGCTGGAAGACGGTTCTGGATGCGCAGGCCTTGCGCCGCTGGCTGGACGACGCCGTCAGGGCTCGCGAAGCCGCTATCGCCACGAAGGAAAGCATCGTCTCCGGCTGGAACGGATGGATGGCCTCGCTGAAGTTCCTTCTGCCGGCCCCCGTCCTCGAGAGGGTCGCGGCGGCTCCGGAAAGCATGGAGGAGCGGCTGGATACACTGATCCGCCCCGAACTGTTCCATCTCGCCGCCCGCTATTGGGAAGGCCGCTGGCTGATCGAGGCGAGGGAAGCGCTTGCTCGCAAGGACAAGACCTTCACCGGCCGCAGCCGGGATATGTGCGAACGCCGCTGGCGGCGCTTCGCCAAGCTGACGCCCTGTCTGGTGTCCACCGCCTACACGGCGCCGCGCCTGCTCGACTACTACAACGGCGACACCAAGCCCCTGTTCGGCTTTGTCGACCTGCTGATCGTCGACGAGGCCGGACAGGTGCCGCCGCAGATAGGGAGTGCGCTGTTCTCCTTCGCCCGCAAGGCGCTGGTGGTCGGCGACACGCTGCAACTCGAACCCGTCTGGGGCATCGATGCGAATACCGACATCGGCAATCTCGGCCAGTATGGCCTGGACGGTGAGCAAGACCTTCTGGAGCGCAACGGCATGCTGGCCTCGGAAGGCTCGGTGATGGCGATGGCGCAGGTTGCCACCGCCTTCGCCGCACCACCGCATCGGGGTCTATTCCTTGAGGAACACTGGCGATGCCGCGCTTCCGTCATCGTCTACTGCAATGCGCTGGCCTACAGCGGCGCCCTCAAGCCGATGCGGGCGGACGACGCCCATTCGCTGCCGCCGCTGGGCTACGCCCATGTGCCCGGCCGCGCCAGGCGCGCCGGCCTGAGCTGGACCAATGCCGACGAGGCGGGCGTCATCGCCGATTGGTTGGCCCGCCGGAAGATGGAACTGATCGCTAATCATCGCACAGAAAAGCCGGACAAGGTGACGCTAGGCGACGTGGCCGCCGTCGTCACGCCCTTCCGCGCGCAGATCGGCGTGCTGCGCCAGGCTCTGAAACAGGCCGGCCTTGGCGGCGAGAACATCACCATAGGTACCGTCCATACCTTGCAGGGCGCGGAAAAGGATGTTGTTCTGTTCTCGCCGGTCTACGGCGCGGGCCATTCCGGCGGCCTGTTCTTCGACCGGGGCGTCTCGATGCTCAACGTCGCCGTCTCCCGCGCGCGGGAAAGCTTCCTCGTGTTCGGCGACATCAGGCTGTTCCGCCCCGGGCAGCCGTCCCTTCCGTCGGGCCTGCTCGCAACTTTTCTCTTCTCTGATTCAAGGAACGAAATCACCGATATCGAGCCTGTCAGCCGGATCGTTCTGGAAGAGGAGCCGTCGGATCTGGAGCGGCTCAACGATCTCGACTCCCATCGTGATGTGCTGCGCCGGGCCATCGGCGAAGCGAACGAACGTGTGCTGATCGTATCGCCCTACCTGTCGAACAAGGCCATCGAAGCGGACGATCTGGTGCCGCTGCTGCAAGCTCGCAGGGACGGCCCCCATATCGTCGTCGCTTACGACCGCTATCTCAACAGCGATCGTAGCCGACGGCTTTACCCCAACGCCGCCAAGGCCATCGACATTCTCTGCGCGAGCGGGGCAGAAGTGTGGGCCCTGAACGGCGCCCACAACAAGACGCTCACAGTCGATGAAAGCTGGATCGTGGAAGGATCGTTCAACTGGCTGTCGGCCCTTCGCGACCGAGGCAGCGACTTCCAGCGACACGAGGTCTCGTTCCTCTATCGCGGCAAGGATGCCGCGCTCCACGTCGGCAACGCCTGGAAGGAGGTCGAGGCCCTTCGTCAGGTACCCGATCGCGAGGAATCGCAAGGATAGCTGTGAGCTTTCAGTAGGTTGTCGCGATCGGTTGGTACGCCCACCATAGTCGGTATGGCTCCTTGGCCCAGCCTCTGGCGCTGGCCTAGCAAGCCGAATTTCTCCGTGCAGATCGAAAGTCATTATTTCAATTTGCAAGGATGATTCCGAGGCACATTGAACCGCTGATCCAGCATGCCCTTACTCGGCAGATCGACCAGTTCGCCAAAGAAGAGCATATGGTGTTCGATCAAGTCTACCTTTCGCGATGCGGTCTGGAAATGCAGGAACCGCGTTTGCGAGATACGCGCGAAGCTGGTGACACCTCATAGTACCAGCGCCCGCTTGAGATCACGGTGCTCGAAGGCGCTGGACATGCGAGTGATCTCGGCGGGACGGGCGCCAACCTCTCTTGCGGCCGCCCTCCAACTCGCCGTCACAAGCGCAACTTCCTTGATGATGGCACGTGCCGCAGCAAGGCCAAGACCGAAATACCCGGAGGCTGCCTCGAGAAGATCGATCGAGCACGTGCCTTCGTCCAGATCGATGTTCGTCGTCAGCACACGCGCCTTGAGATCGGTCGGAACGGGGTTGAGATCGTAGACAGGGGAGAGCGACCAACCCGCCTTGCTGAGCCACAGGAACCCATGGTTGCTAAGGTGATCATCGATATTCGAGATCAGCACGTTGAAGGCGACTCGACGATATAGCGCGTGGGCGTCGGACTTCGCTTGAGCCCCATGCTGCGTGAGCGCGTCAACGATTTCAGGATAGCTGCCGCGTTCACCGTCCTTCGATCCCGTCATGGCCATCGCAGAGAGGAACGGGATGCGGATGGCACCGGCCCTGTCGAAACGCCGTGACAGGAGCACCGCCTTTCCGCCGACCGGCAGCAGTTCATGTGAAGGCGTGACGATGCCGGACCGTCCGGCGAGATGCAGAGCGACTTCTTCCCACATCTCCATGCTGTAGTCGTCGGTTTCCTTGGGAAATTTCGTTATGGAGAGACGGCCATGCTGATCGATGACTGACGCTTTGGGACGCGCGCCACCGAGCGACGATCCGGGTGCGAAGATGAGTTGCAGATCCTCGTCCGTCTCCTCGTCGCGAAGGATGCGCTCCGTCACCTGAGGAAGGCGTCCGACTTCGATCACGGCGGGCACACCTGTGCGAAACGGAGCTTGAAACACGTCCTCGCCCGCCCAGCGGAAGCGGAGAGCGCCAAGGCGGGTTTCATCGGCAACGCTGAGAAGATAGTCGCTTTCGACGAGAGTTCGGACCGCGCGGCCTTCGCGCTCAGCGAGCCGCCGCTCGGCGCGCTGCATGAGGCGACGCCCCCAGGTGTCGGGGGCCGAGTCACCGAGCGATCCAAAGATGGATTGTCCGGCTGGCGGCACAAAGCCGCCGCGCGTCAAGACCAAGGCAGGCTCGATCGAAAAGCGGTCCGGATCATCGAGCCACTCCGGCGCGTATTCGAACACGACAGTCTCGTTGCCTCGCACCTTGTTGCTGCGCGCCAGGCCGACTGGACGTGTCCGTCCTTCGAGATCGATATGGACTTCAATGTCAGCCATGATCGGTTGGACCCGGTGCGCGCTTGAGGCGAACGCGCTTAGGCAACTCCGCACTGGCTAAGGCCTGGCCGACGCTATCGCGGGCAATGTCGGCCATCTCCCCCAGGCCATCGAGCAGGCCAAGCGCCTGCAGGACGGCAGCGTAGATACCTATGCTGACATTGGCGTCGCCCGCCTCAACTTTCTGGAGGGTAGAGCGGGACGTGAAGGCGCGCTCGGCCACGACCGCCATGGGCAGTCGCCGGCGGCGGCGAGCGTCGTGGATATCCGCGCCCAGTTTGCGCAGGATGCGCCGCACGGCGGCAGGAGGATGGTGTGGCGTTGGCATTTGCAATCTTCGCGCTACTAAATCAGAGATTATGTAGCACGAAGATTACACAATTTCCAGCAGGTGCGCCATTGATGTAGGACACAACTTGTCTAGGTGGCAAAAAGCAGTTGCCGATCTTCGCGGCCACTGCATTGACGAGCGGGGCAAAGTCGCCCTGCCGCCGAGGGGCCATCCTCGGCGTCGACCGTACCGCTTCAGCCTTTGTTAACCGCATCACCTTAGCAGCCCACGCCCTGGCATTGAGACAGTCTGCATAGCATGAACTGCCCAAGGGACATGAACAAACAATCCGCTTCCTCTCTTCATTTTCAGCGCAAGATTTTCGACTTCTACCAAGCTCGTATTTTCCCGATCGCATCTAGACAAGAATTCGAGAATATCCGCTCCTACCTCATCAACCTGATTCTCTATCGCAAGAAGCCGCCGATGCGGAGCAACGGGATCGATTGGCGGGCAGTTGCAGAAGTCTGTGGCATCGAGAACAAACTAAGGCCCGGAGTTGCGGCAGGCTCTGCGTCCGGGATTTGAACCGATACTCTGCCGGTTGAAGAAACCACGGCCGGATCGAGACGATGGCGCTGCGTTCGAGATGTCGAAACGACAGGTCCGTTCAGGCGGGAAAGTTAACAGGGCGAAGGCGGACGAGCCAAAAAGCCAAGCTTCTATTGCCATCGTCAAACCGCAATTAGCGAGGGTAGAGCGAGGGCCGCAGCCAAAACCGATTGAGGAGTTTCCGCGGCCGCTATTCGACACCACTGACGGGCCGGAAGAGTTTCGGGAAGCACTCGCCTATCAAATGCGCTCTCATGGTGAGACCTATTGGCATCTCTATCATGCTGTCGGCTGCCGGATGGATACTTCAAGGCCAGGCTCCCGCATCAGTCGCGTTCGGAAACCGGCTTCGATGTCGGCAGCGATGTCGGGCCGGCTGAACGACGGCGGCTCGTTTGTACCTGCCGGACGACTTCAACAGTCTGCCTTTCAGCAAGCGTGAGGAAATCCTGGAGTGGGTTCGTCGGGTGATCATTGCTAGCTCGACTGACTATCGCCGCTTTCAAGCGGTAGCAACCAAGCAGCGCTACGCCGTGCGCTTCCCCAGCATCTCCTATGGTGGATCGTTTTCGGCACAGTCTACGCGATCTCCACAAGGTGCTTTCGAGCGGATAGACGTGGCGATCGAAGATTCCGACCTTCTGTCCGGGGTGATCGATGCTCCTCCCAGACTTGCCATTGAGATGGCCAGCTTGGTCCACTCCAAGATGGCCACGCTCACGGCCCTCGGCCTTCAGCGGAATGGTGTCTGGGGCGAGGAGACGGCCTTACAGAAGGTCGAGCATCTCGGGTTGATGTTTGGCGCGCACGCCGCCTCACCGAAGGCCAAGTCAAAGGCTATGGCGTTCCGCTCAGCCAGTTGACATTCGGTCTTCTGGTATTCCCCGGCGTATAGGACTGGTATCTGCAATGGCGGGAGCGCCGGCGCGGCTTCTACACTCGATGGGAGGACGACATGCTGGGTGTCATCCTCAGCTTGACTCGTCCCGAGACCGGTTGGCCTTGGCAGCATCCCGAATTGGCTCACAACGTGAAACCGGTCCCTGGATTAATCTCCGCCGAGGAGATCGCAGCTGCCCAAAAGGATTGGCATGCGGCCTGCGAAATCTGCTTCAGGCACGCTGCCCATCGGTCGAAGGAAATCCAGCGTGTCATACGTGTTCATCGCGATCCCTTCGAGCTGATCATGTGCGTGCTCGAGGCCGACAGCCCGCTCGCCGAATACTGCAAGATCACGGAGGAGATCATCAAGCGGATGCCGGACGGAAGGCGTTATCCTCGCGCGACCGCTGAGACTGTACGCTCTTTCCTCATGCTGCGCCTCTGCCTTCATCTAGGTCTTCGTCAGAAGAATCTGAGGCAATTGCTGGTCTGCCCTCGCGGCCATTTCCCGACATCCGAGCGCCGGCTGGAGCAGATGAAGCGGGGCGAGTTGCGGTGGAGCGAGCGGGATCGCGGTGCCGAGCTTGCGTGCCGGCGACATCGTGGTGATGGACAATCTCGGCAGCCATCGC
>ERZ778017.623-NODE-623-length-45587-cov-5.065207_pt1 | contig 45587 bp, 22 predicted proteins | sample MGYA00375747_ERZ778017 | MGnify/ENA primary metagenome ERZ778017 (study PRJEB29350, sample SAMN05509838) | bioreactor metagenome | biome: bioreactor; material: wastewater | place: South Africa: University of Cape Town | collected 2014-03-17 ...
AAACCAGCTGAAGCTGATATTGTTTGCAGCACAAATTATTTCAAATATAAATCTCCTCCAATATTCCCAGACCGGTCCTTAATATTATTATGTAACGCTTGATTCATGCAAATTATCATGCCATCGACGGCTTGTGACGCGTACGCCCCAGTTTCACGAGTACTCCACATACGGTTTTGCCCCGTTATTGTCGACATACTTCAAACTTAGACTCTGAAACTTTTCGCTCGACTTGTAGTAGTACAATCCTGATATGCACCCTGGCTCAATTGCATGACTGTACCCGTTACCGTTTTCGAACCCTCCTACATTAAGCACGACATAGTAGAACCCCTCGAACGACGTCCCGAAAATGGACTTGACCCGCGAGTCCGGAAGTAAAAATTGCTCCTTCCATCTCATGTATATGTAATGGTTGTCTTCCTCGCCAGCCAGGATCCTCGCCAATTTGGCCAGGAGTTCCGCGTCCGTCAAGTCGTCGGACGCCGTCAACCGTTTCCAGTGCTCCATGTCGTTTTTTGGTAGCGACTCCCACGACTTGTTTTCCGTTATGAAGGAGTAATTATTGAGCACAGGATCATGGACAGACGTTTCGTTGTGCCATTCATACTTCAATAACGGATTGTTGACAATCTCCCCCTTGAAACATGTAGTCATAGTAGACAACCCCTTAGCAAGCCCTCTGATCTGCAAAAAGCCCGTGACAATGCTGTCGGTTAAATCGATAGTTTTGAACTGGACTTGGATATGGTACTTGTCTTTGTTTGACTGCTGCTCACCAACAAACGTAGCATTAGGCTGAAGGTATGGTGAAAGTAGTTTCGGCACTCGATTACACACTTCGTCGTACACTTCACCGCGTTGGAAGTAGTCTTGCTCGTACTTACTGGGAAGCTTGGACTTTATGACCCTGATGTGACCACTGGCTTTAGTTGCATGATGTTTGCGATATGGCTGGAGCTTAAGCTGGACTAATTTCTGAGTATGTTTTGTGTCGTGGTGAACACTATGGCTCTTCAAATCCTGAACACTATTGGACTCAACTGGCATAGCGTGAGGTTTTGAAGGATAAAAAAGTGTGGATCCACTTTCTCTGTTTCTCTTATCATCTGAGTCCCTACATCGCTCCGATACCGGAGTGAAATTTCCATGACACATGGAATCCCGTTGCGCGCCAACCCCAAACCGCTGCCGCTCCAGGCCATTTAAATAGCGGCCGTCATTTGTTCTTTGGCGTGGGCTTTGGAGCACCAGCACGGAGTATGCATCTTATCTAGGGAGGGACAAGATAATCCGATTCGGAAGACGCCACGGCATGTGCTCCAACGGACAGAAACCGGCCATCTATGCCACGGTTCGTGGGTGTCAACGTACTACAGACAAGCTCATGAATACGTGATTGGCACCTCGTGATCTGTATACGTCATTTGGCTTAGTCTCGTGTACCTTGGTTCTAGATACTTGCTCGTTGTACTGGAATCGGCAAACTACCGTCATGGCTGCAAATCGGACTCTCGTTTGTAATATGCTTGTTGACCACGATACGTATAAATACCAAACTGATACGAAATGCTAATAATACATGGCACAACAACTTCCTGAAGTAAGATTCTCAATCGTCGACCTAGAAAGGGGTATACTGTCTTCTACCACGAGAACTCTCCTTAACGTCAGAGTGTTTCGCGGTAACTTTTTCCCCAGCCCAGGTTCGCACACATTGCGCCATAGTTGCACAAGTAAGCAACTCTTCTCCTAGCACAATTGTTCCCATGGAGACACCACCAACACCGATACATGTTGCTCCCAATGTGGAGGTAAAAGAATTGCCGACAGAGAAATTCGCTGACGACTTTGATTTGAATCCAGATTTGTACGACGATGACGACGACAAGACCCAAGATGGCGTTCAATTAAATGATGAAAGTTCCACACAACCAAGTGGTAAAATCGACATTGACGACACTGCTAATGGACAGACGAGCCAATTTACATCAAATGATGCTCAAATCGACGATTACGGAACAGACATTGATTATGCCGTGAAATCAGTCACTTCACCGTTCGACCAAGTTTACGAAACTACGCTACAGCAATTTTGTTCTACTCCTATCGTACTCAGCGATCAGCAAATATCAAAAATTATCAACTATACAGACGAAGAGCTACTAAAAATCCAGCGTAAATACATAAATTCCCAAAAGCAAAAGACGGCATACGATATATACGATTTAATTGGGGATCTAGTGCCGGTTGTGGATATCTTGTGGGTCAGCATTACGAATAGAAACCGATTATTTGGCCAAGAGGACTATTTGATCAAAATTTTGGGCGACCTCGAAGACTACATTGGCCACTATCTTCTCTTTAAGGACATTCCACCTATTTCTGACACAGCAAGCAAACAAGTTGTTGATTTTTTTACATTTTTTCAAAGTCTAGATGTGAAATTGTCATGTCTTATTGACGGCTACATCGCTACTGTAGGGGAAAGACAGATTACACAGAAACTATCAGCTACGCAGTACGTTAGACTATTGCCAATTGTTACAAGGTTGCGAATTTTAATCATCACCAAGACAGAATCGGTCAAGTCCAAGTTGCAGGATTCAGCTGATGGTGCCGCAATTGACATGGCAGACATTTTGGACGTGGAAGTGGGACGGTTATTCGAAGGTATCCTTGATAGACAGCTATAACGGAATGACAAAAAAGCTCCGAAGAAACCAAAAGCTCCGATGAAATGAGAGGGGGCTACAAAGAACAAGAATAAACCCCGAAGAATTGATAGGAAACTGTAAGAAAGAGAAAGCTACGAGCACCACAATAGGATGCCCAAACAAGAGTCTAGATCATCTCATTCCACTTCGCACAGTCCATGTCGCAAGACACATAATGACTATGGAGACAGATAGTTCAGATTTAAAACCTAGTTTAAAAGCAAATCTGTAAAACAAGTACACAATCTCAGCCAACAGACAAGTTTCAGTTTCGCAAACAGTTTGGCGACGACATTTGGCTTTGGAGGTTTTGACGTTTATAATTTAGTACCAGGTATAACTGCAGGAAACTAGAAAATGAAAAATCCTAGATTTTAAGTGTAGTTCTTTTAGCAAGCATGAGGTTGTGGCCGTTTGGATCTGGAGAGAAGAAGACGTCTGATGTGGCACCGGAGTTGGCAGATAACGTCAAAGAGTTCTTTGACAAGAACAACCCCGACAAATCTCATGGGTCGATCTTTGAAGCTACTCCCCATCATAAGCGAGTGAACGAGGTCCTTCTAAGACAAGAGAAACAAAAAGGCAGCAAGGGTGAATACGACTACACATTCGAAAGATATAAGCAAGCAGAAACCATCAATAAGGTGACGTATATAAATTGCGCGGAATTACAGGAGAAAGTAGCTGATTGTTTGAGAAACTTGACCATGATGTCTACCGATCAGTGTAAAGCTGAGATCGGCAGAACTACACAGTGTGCCGATATCCAAAAAGATGCGTTGAAAAAGTTATTTTACGAGGACTGTTACAACACGAAGCAATGCGATTATATCCGATTTGTAACCGATAAGTTATTTACTGAGAACTTTGGTCGGTATGGAGAAAATATCAACGATGAGACTAAGGCCAAGTTTGATAAGGAAATCGATAAGGCGTTCTACAGAGCGTGGAAATGATGAGTACGGCGTGTTGCATCCTGTAAATAATTGTACTATAAAGATCTAATTGGAGACAAAGTTTGGAACCGTTGTAGAGTAGGTAGACAGCAGTAGAGTGGAATAGGACAATGTCGCTTTGAGTTACGGTTTTGTGGACTCTATGTCGTTGACCAATTGTTGCCAGAGTGCCAATTTTTCGTCAAACTTCAAACTTGCGACTAGGCCCGATGTGTTTGGAAACACGTAGAGTCTGGAGTGTTTCGGTATACGTTGTTCGAGTGTCCTTAAAATTACGTTGTACATGGTGTCGTCGTTTGGCTGTTGCCAGCCCCACGAGAAATTTGTCTTGGTCAATTTGACCTTGATTCCTAGCTCGTTTGCTACGTACCTCACAATTATCTCCCAGATCCCCTTCCCAACTACAACGATAAATCCAACATTGCACCGGTTAAACTCAGAGAGTAGTCGCGGCACATTGTGTAGTTTTTCGGCCATCAGTAGTTCTTGGGCCGTCTTTGTACATCGTAACACTAAATCCGTGAACGCAATATTGTACTTGATGATATCGTAATCGTGCTCCGGTTTGGTTCCATTGTCTAACAAGGCTTGTAGGAACGGGTCGGATGGTATGTTGTCTCGCAGAACAACAGTTGGCAATAAGTGTGACTGGTTGAACAATTTCCAAAAGAGATTGCTGTGGTGGGCATAATGATGCTGCAAGACTGACGATTGTATCCCTGGATTGAATCCTATGAATAACACAGTAGCATTGTCTGAAAGTGAGGGCTGCAAATCTTCCAATTTTGTGATTTTACCGGCACCTTTATCCAAGATTTTTTTTGCAGCGTTCTGTTTCAGCTTTTTATGAGCAGCTTTTGATACTTTATCAATGTTCGATACCGTATGCTGGGGTGATAGGGGTTGTTCGTCCTGCTCGTTGTACTTGAACTTGTTCAATATTGACTTCAAATGCGAATTTGACATCTAGTCTCAATTTAAGAAAATAACTACAATAGTGGACTCTCGAGCTAGACTCTGGTTAGTGCCATAATCATGCTACAGTGGTACTGAACCTACATTTGCTACAAAGGAGACCCAAACCATCAGGAAGGTTGCACGACATCAACACCATTTAATGTCGCATTCAACAAAACCTGGAGAATGTCGCGACACAACAAACTGCTACAACACCTGAAGATTGTATCTAGGAATCAATAGCCCATTCGGAATAATGATGGAGGATTACACGACGGACTATAATGCAACCGAGGAAGTGTATTCGCCCATTTCGAAAGAGGGCATCCAGCTGGTTTCAACTCCGATAGCGTCAGTGATGCCTGAAACCAATTTGCAGCAACCGGCTGTCACCACACTGGGCATCGGAGATCCATCTACGCCTAGTAAAAATGGAGAGCAAGCAGCACCAATCACTCCGATACGGCAGCAAAAGACACCAATGCCAGCATCCATACTTAAAAAGACACCCAGTGCGTCTCAATTGAGGAAAGACAACGGGAGTGATCGTTTGGAAGATAGCTTCATAGACAGACACCCGGAATTAGGATACGCTAAACGTAACGGCGACGAGTTGAATCCAGTTAAATGTGCTCGGGTGATTTTTTCTCCGACAAAAGAAGTGGTTTCCTATAGTAAAGGGTACTACGACGAAGACAAGTGCGAGGACGATGAGATACGCACAAAGCACGATGTAATTTTGGAACCAATGGACTTCAACGATGCTTCATCCTCAAATGGGGGTGATTCGTTTATAAACCGGCTATTTACCGACACTACCATTCCGTACATGTTGTCTATGTATTTGCAGATCATTCTAAACATTATTATAGTAATGATTATATTCTACTTTGGATACATATTCTACAGCACCACTACGAAAGATATCAACAATAGGTTGGAAATGTACATAAATGAGGCAAAACAAGAGATCTCGCTCTGTTCACGACATTACTATAGAAACAAGTGTTCTGTGGAACTGGGGCAAAAAAGACTTCCAGCCTTGGAACAGTCGTGTTTCATGTGGGAGAAGTGCATGAATCGGGATCCACAGCTAATTGGAAAGTCCAAGATTAGTGCCGAGACATTTGCCGATATTGTGAATGGGTTTGTGAAACCAGTATCATGGAAAGCTCTTATATTCATCAATTGCTTAATATTCGGGTCCTTGTTGGTTTCAAATATATCGCTTTCGTCCTATCGTAATAAAATCGATTCCAGCACTAATAAAATATTGAAAAAGAGAATTCAAAATTTGGAGAATGTGCTTGAAAATTTTGAGAGACAATCACAAAACTTAGCATTGCAACCATCTTCTCTGCACGCAACTGGCCATACACAATCACTCACATATACCTCCTCAGTAATTAATAGAAAATCAAGATAATTTGTTTTAGCCCTACCATTGTCCTGGCCCAATTTGGAAATTATCTTGATGCACACACCATCCAGGAAACTTTTTGCAACCATATTTAAACAGATATGTTTGTCGAATCCAAGGAGTTGGAACTCAGTACCAATGTTCTCAAAGTCAAATGCTGGTGCTCCAAGTGGAGATTTATTTATGTTCACAAAGAAATGTGATATTTCCTTAATTTGTTTTGCAGCGGTAACAACCTGCATTGCATGCGTTGGTCCACCTATAACAACCATAATATATGGTCACATATTCGCAAAGCTTTCTCGATTTTTGTCCGACGAATATGATTCTGTGTCTCAATTTTTATCAGAAATTCAATTAGAATGCGGTTTGATCGTTATCTTGAGCGTTGGAAAAATGGTCTTCAATTGGATAGGAGTTTTCCTATGGATGAAATTCGGCGAACGTCAACAAACCCGTCTTCGTAAGGCAATTTACAACGATATATTTACTACTAATCACGAATGGTTTGAATCAAGAGCTAACTTGATGGGTGATATTTCACAAATTAATCGTTGTGTTGAAGAATTCAGAGCTGGCACTGCAACAGCAATTGGATCATTGATATCTACTATAGGTCTGATTATTGCAATGGCAGTTGCTGCATTTGTACAATCCTGGTCACTTACGTTGGTAATTCTCGCTTCTTCTCCATTTATGTTACTTTGTGGATGGTATTTTGGCAAAATGACATATGAATCAGCGAAAAATGAAAACGGTTATTCGTCAAAAGCATCGAAGTGCCTCACTTGGAATCTTTCCTCAGCAAATATAGTAAAACTTTTCAACGGAAAATATGCTGAAATTGCAAGTTTCAACAGGTTTGTAAACTTATCAATGAAGGCATTTAATAAAATGTCGAATGCTATTGCTGCTAATTCAGCCATCCTCCATATCTTGTCGCTTTTTGCATTTATACAAGGATTCTGGTTTGGTAATTATATGATAACTACCGGCGGCTTAAGAATCAACCAATTATTTACCTGCTTCAGTTGCTGTTTATTATTAGGATCAGAAATATCACTGATAGCGTCTGTGCTTGCTTATTTGAATAAGTCATATGCTGCAACTGCGAAGATAAATGATTTCATGAATGACAATTCGAAAACCTTTATTGATGAAAAAGGAGAATATCCTTCTCCTGCTATTGGCTATATTGAATTCAAAAATGTCAGTTTCAACTATGTATCAAGACCTGAAAAGGTTTTGAAAGATGTCAGTTTTTCAATTCAACCTAACAAATTCAATTACATAATTGGAAATTCGGGGTCTGGCAAGTCAACAATTACAAACTTGATGCTTAAATTTTACAAATGTGAGGAGGGTCAGATTCTAGTTGATGGCCATGACGTCAAAAGTGTCAGTCACAGATGGTTAAGTGAAAACATTACTTTGATTCAACAAGACCCTATTATCTTTGATGATTCGCTTCGAAATAACATTTCCATTGCAGCATTGAATAGATTTTCAATGGACGATGTTCCTGATTTGTTGATCCTTGAAGCATGTAGGTTTGCATTATTAGATGAACTTATTAATATCTCGGAGAAAGGCATATTTTCGAAAATTTCTTCCAGAACACTTTCGGGAGGTCAACTACAAAGGATTTCAATTGCAAGGGCTTATATTCGTGATACGCCGATTTTAATACTTGACGAGACTTTTTCAGCTTTGGATAATCGAAACAAAACTCAAATAATTTGCAATCTAAAGAAATGGAGAGAAGGAAAAACAACGATAGTTATCACACATGAATTTGACTACATAGATAACTACGATCATGTAGTATATTTGCAAAATGGAATAGTTGGAGAAACCGGAAACTTCAGTTCAATTAAACACAACTTGAAATTAAATTTCAAGAGTAAAACGGAGCAACCTAATATAATTTACGATACAGACAAGGAAACGAAGTATGATTATTTATGTGATCCAGTTGTGTTACAAGATCTTGAACTGCAACTTAAACCTGATTCAAAAATGACATCTATCCTAACAATAGTTAAACATTTTGTTGTTATGAACAAATTAAATGTACTTCTTGTTGTGGGATTGCTAGCATCATTGGTTTCAGGTATTTTATCACCAATTTTTTCATATTTCTTTTCTAAACTACTTTCTATAATGGTGGAGGCAGCAATTGGTAAGAATATTTCAAAGCAATTGACCCTATATGCTAGTATCCTTGTTGCAATAGTAGTGACACATGGAAGTTCAATTTATTTGTCAACATACTTATTGGCTTACGTGAGTGAATCTTGGATTGTTGAGCTAAGAAAGTCAGTTTTTTTGAAGTTTTCAGAACAAGATATGTCATTTTCAAATAATGAGAGTACCAAAACGGGCGAGCTAACTGCGTTGTTGTTAAACGACACAAGAGATCTACGTGTTTTGGCTGCAGAACTTGTTGCTCTTCTTTTAAATTTGGCTACCATGCTTTTGATTGGAATAATTTGGTCTCTTGTAGCTGGCTGGAAGCTTGCTTTAGTAGGCATTTCATTTATTCCAATATTTTTGATCATTACTTGTGCTTACTCAATCTTACTTTCTATCTTTGAAAGGAAGTACAAAGATGGTATAGCTACACTAGAAAACCAAAACTATTCCAGTGTCGCTGGTTTAAGATCCATTTATAATTTGAATGTATCTGACTATTTCGTACAAGTTTTTCAAAACCACTTAAAAGAGGTAAACCATATTGGAACCTGGAGAGCATTTGCAACGGGTTTTGGTGTTTCTTTAGCTGAGGTACTTATAGCTGCTGCATTTGCTGCATGCATTTACTATGGGATGAAGCTAATCTCTATTGGAGAATATACTCAGTTCCAGTTCATCCAAGTGATAACTATTCTCACATTTACCATGACGAATGCTTCAATGTTGTTGGGTCGATTGCCAAACATAGCAAGAGGACAACGAGCTGGAACTTACATTTTGAAACAATTAAAATTGAAACCATCATTGGCAGAAACAGAGGGAAATGTTGTTCCTGCCAAAATCAAGCTGGACCCAGTAATTCAATTTAAAAACGCTAATTTCACATATTTATATAAAAGTCAAATGATTTTGAAGCGGTTGTCTTTTTCAATAAACTTGAACGAAACAGTTGCACTTGTTGGTAAATCAGGAAGTGGTAAATCTACAATTGCATTATTATTGAGTAGGTTATACCACATAGAAGAAAATTCAATTTATATCAACAACTATGATATTAATCGGTTAGATATTGATTGGATTCGAGATCATATTTCTACGGTGCCACAAACAGCAAAATTCTTCGAAGGCTCAATTAGGGAGAACATTGTTTATGGTATACTGCCTAAAGTGCACATAGGTCAGGACGATGTTAAAAAGGCACTAAAATTGGCAAATATGTTATCATTTGTAGAATCTCTTCCTAATGGAATTGACACAAGAATTGGAGGAGAAAGCATGTCTGCATTTTCTGGTGGTCAGCTACAACGTTTGGCAATTGCAAGAGCGTTGATACGAAAACCAAGGATCCTTATCATGGATGAATGCACTTCGAATTTGGATACTGAGAATACCGAACTTATCATGAACCTAATTAGGAGCATGTCTGGAAATCTCACAATTATCATAATAACGCATGACGTTGAGTTGATGAAGCTTGCTTCCCGCGTGATATTACTAAACAATGGTACCGTGACAGACGAAGGTTCATTTGATGCTCTTTACAAACAGAGTGAACTTTTCAGGACAATAATAGACAAATAGTTTTGTTTCGAATATCTATTACGGCAGTATATAATCATTTATATCATTAAACGACGGTGTAAATCAAATTTTAACACAAATGTAAGGAACTTCGACATCTTCACCTTCTTTATCATCACAACAAATTTCGAAAATCAAGTAATTAAGATGTTCTGGTACATCTTTCTTGCTAACCTCCTTGATTAATTCAGTTAATTTCATTTTCAATCTATCCTTGACTTTCTTTGGAGGGAAGAATGATGCATATAATAACGAAACACCATAAGACAACATACTAATTTCTAATCCTTCTTTTTGTTCGAAATGATCAATCAATTCTTGCAAGGTAATATCTCCTTCTAATTCGAATCTATCCCAGATTAAATCAAATGATTTATCGTTGTACTTACCTTGAGCTGATTTAATTGGCTCCGAGAATCCAATAAATGGCAAAGCAAGATTAACAAACCCATTTTTATACAGTTCAATATCTGTGTTCTTAGCAGCAACTTTGTACAATTCCAAACAGACTAATCCAGTGACTAATGCTGTGGTAGTTGCAATAGCAGGAATAATTTTACCAGCAATGAACTTGGTTTTAGACGCATCTGCTGTTTCAATTGCATAGTTTAATGCTCTACAATTAGATGCAGCAGTGATGAATTCAATATGATGGTTAGTGTCATCATCTTTTTCAAACTCAACTGGGCTTAATTTGTATCCAGCTAAGGTGCTTGGTTCTGGTAATGAAGAAGCAATTTTTTTGATTTCAACATCATCAATTGAACCAGATAAATTGTTGGCTTGTTCTTCAGCTTCAGCATCCGTGGCTGCAATCTTTACACCAGCCTTTGGAGTGAATGCTGGTACTTCAACGGATTTCAACACCTTTTCATAATCTTCAACATCTGCATTTGGAGCTTTCAATCCATAAACGTAAGCTAACAAATGAGCCCCACCAATAATAAAGTTAAGATGATCTTTATTGTTTACATCGAAAACTAATGGCTCTGGCGCTCTTTTTGGTCCCGACCAAAATGGCGCACCCTGAGAGGTTTTTGCATCTTTTGGAAAGTTGTACAATAATTGTTGAACTTCATGATTGAATTTATTCTCAAATTCTAATCTTGCCCATTTGATACAGTCTTCGAATGAGTATGGACGCTTATTCAAGTAGTTGGCAATATTTTCCAATGTACCTTTGATATCAGGGTTTTGTTTCAAAGTCTGTTCAACGTAATTTGGTTGAGTCAAGTATAAATTCACACTTTCAGGAGAATCAGCAAAGTAACCTTGAAACAAGGACTTTGCCCAAGCAATAGTGTGATCAATTTTGTTTGGGAATGATCTCAAAGTACATAAGGGGATAGATTTTTCTGGTGGATCTTGGGTACTTGAGTATGATTCAGTTAAGTTTGGAATTACAACTTGGGTATTACCCTTTGTACCCAAGGTACCTGATTCCAATAATGGTTTCTTGTAGAAAACACAACGGCGATCAACGTAAGTTCTAGCGTCAACATTGTCCAATGCATTGGTCACGAAATCTAAGCTAGTCCAAAATTTGTCATCGAAGATATGTTCGGTATCACTACCAACTTTATCCAACATAGAGACAATCTTTCCTTTCAAGTCAGGGTTCATGGCTTGAACAGCTTCGGCAGCAACTTCAGACTTGTTCTTACCAACATCTTTTGGTCTAAACAAAAATTGACGATTCAAGTTTGACTTTTCGATAGAATCCATATCAGTGATAATGATTCCACCTCTAGGACCACTACCTAACCCCATCATAGCCCAGTTCTTTAACATTTCACAACCAATTGCACCAGAACCCACTAAAAATACTTTCAAATTTGAAATAAGCTCTTGATATTTCGATCCAAATACTGCAATTTGACCATCATATCTTGATCCTAATGGTTTACAGGTTTCTTCGGTTCTTGGGAATTCGTCACTTGGTGGTAAGGATTCCAACGAATCAAAGTATAACCACTGTTTAATTGGAGTATATTTAGATGAAATGTTTTTCAATACTTCCTGAGCAATGAAACCACCATAAAATGCTGACATAGCTGGAATATCGCCGGCTGCTTGGTAAGATAATTCTTTGATGAGTTTTTCATCTACTTTACTTTCACCTAAGACAGATGGGTTTTGCGTAGCTAACTCTTCAACATATCTTAATAATTCATTAAAGTCTTCATCATTAGCTGGTCTTGGTAATCTTCCGTTTCTATTTTGGAAGGCATGTAAACCTTGGAACCCAAGATGTAATTGTGGTGGTCTGTCGAATTTGGCAAAGTCAGATATAGCATATTCTGGGTTAGCCAATTGATTGATTAATGGTTCGAATGAAATCTCTTTTGGCATTTTGACTTGAGTGTAAACACCTCCTTTAATATATGTTCCCATAGACTTATCAAAGTCTTCAATTTGGAAGGCGAATGGCCCCAATACCTTAATCTTGAAAGGTTCTCCAGAGTTTAATTTCTCGATACCATCAATTTCAGCAAATTTAACATAATCTCCGTCTTCCAAGTTGTGTCTATGATCATCTAGAGTGGTTACGGTACCGTTCAGTTCGATGTCAGAGATGATACCCGACTTCAATTCCTCACCATTTGGATCAATGATAGTAAAGTTATGACCAAAGTCCACAAATAATTGACCAAATAACCCTCTCACATCGGCGTGAATGTATCCAATGTTGTTTTGGTGAGTGAAGTTGTTAATTTCAACCTGCTTTTCCAATAGAATATTTGACGAAACGATACATTTAAATTGAGATAACACATCAGTATTCAATTCTTCAACAATAGAAATAGGCACATAAGAGTTTAATTCGGCCAATTTAGGTTTGGAAGCCACTGCCACTGAAGTACCAATATCAGCCTCCAGTAAAAAGAATTGTGACGACAAATCTTGGATTTGAACAGGACTTGGATCATATAAACTCAAAGACTTGACTCCAGCAAGAGCAATGTTTTTGGCAATTTCAATACCAAGGCCCTTCAAACCAATTATCAATACATTGGCGTTTTGCATCTTCAACATTGCTTCCTTCCCCAAAACATACAATTGACGGGAGTACAATCCTTCGTCGATTTCCTGTGAAGGAGAGTCAATTTGCATTTTGTCGGCCATACTAACGTTCCTATTGGTGCTGTTTAACCTATATATTTGTAACAAAGAAAAGAGTAGGTGAAACTTTAGACAGAACGCCACGGGAGAACTGTCCCACAAAGTGTCCTCACGTGGAAAGTGTTGGATAAAGTAGCACAAAAACAACTTTTAAGAATGTCGGAGTTTTTGTGACACAAAGCTGTGCATATTGATGTAAGAAGGAGACAAAAAAGAAAGGTCGTACCCGGATTCGAACCGGGGTTGTTCGGATCAAAACCGAAAGTGATAACCACTACACTATACAACCGATTTGTTGTGTGAGTCGTCAATTTAACTCGTTGAGAAAGTAATAAAGCAAAATCGTAAATGGCCAAAATACGGTTTTGATGTCCAACAAGTTCTTAGCGCATAGAGAACATGATTTTGTCCTTGGAGGTTGACTTATTTCCATTTTGGACTCAAATTTTTTAACTTTTGGTAACAAGTTACAGCTGTGTTTTTGAAATCGCAGTTAGTTTGAGGGGCTGAGACGGGAAGTATCGAAAGTTAATACGTTCAAACGGACGATCAACTCATTTGTTAGACAACTTGGCTGAAAATATCCGTTTATTTCTGGAACTTTTAGTGGAACATGTTTTACAAAAATTGAAAGAATTGCGATTTATTCAAAAAAACGAGGGAAGCTTTTGAAACTCAGCAAAACCAATGAGTTTCTATTACCCCCGTGTATTTATCATTATTCAGTGTAAACTACCAGGGTTCACAGTTACATTGGCATATATTGTCCTGTTGGCCAATAGCAAAAGATTATTAGTGCTTTACACGTTTGCTCAGGGCTCGTTCATTCTATTTTGAAAACGCTACAAACCGTTATTTAACATACCCAAGTCCGTGCTTTTCCAACTCTTTCTCTATATCAAAGTCTTCTTCTTTTGGATCTAATGTTTTGATGACTTTTGCTGGTACTCCAGCTACCACAGAGTTTGGTGGGACCGATTTATTAACTACAGAACCTGCTGCAATCACAGAATTGGCTCCAATAGTAACCCCAGGTAAAACAGTGGAGTTGGATCCCAACCACACATTGTCCTCTATAGTGATAGGGTAGGCATTTTCTACAAAATTTCCCCTCAAAGTAGGATCGTTGGGGTGTGTAGCCGTCAAGATCGACACACCAGTAGCACACATGACGTTATTACCAATTTTGACCACGGAAACATCCAAAATCGTCAAATTGTAATTTGCGTAGAAATTATCCCCGATATAAGTGTTGAAACCATAATCGAAATATATTGGATATTCCATAAAGCCATTTTCTCCAATATGACCCAATAACTTTCTGAGAAATTCGAGTTTGGCATTATTGAAATCCTTTGGCGATGAATAATTCCTCATCCGGAAGTGTCCATAGTCCAAGAGAGTATCTCTGATACTCATTCTTACAGTTTCTAATTGTTTCTGGTAGGCACAGTAGGGCATACCGCTAATCATTCGCTCATAATTTTCATCGGGCGTTTCAAACGGCAAGTTGTTCAAGTTCTCGTACGCGAACTTGATCAATTCGTGATCTTTGTCTTGTGCCAAGTTTCCTAGCCGGCAAAATTGTTCCTTTGTCAACTCTGAAATTTTCATTACTAAAAGAGCACAGAACGAGACAAAACTTGAGATGGAAACAAGTCTATATATAAAGTATCGGGATGATTTCCAAAAGAAGAGAGATAATACCGTCTTGGCAGTAACGGAACGAGCACCAACGCAAGTGAATACTGGTTTGGTGGCTGTAGACAGAACAATGGGCTAGCACGAGTGGCGTGGAGCTAATAGCCCGTCGTGGTAATTCTGCACGCGGAATCACCCAAGCAGGTGACGGGAGGCCGCAACGGTTTAATGCTCGTAATGATTCTCGCTAGAGCCACAATAGAATACACAAGACGGAGTTGAGTAATGGAAAAGCGCAAAATTACTGCCATTGGAGCGCAATGCCATTTCATGCAAGTACTGTCATAAGGATCTACTTGGAATAATACCACCACAATACAAGTGCTACAAAATAAGTAGAGTAGACATGAACAGTTCGCAAGGCGTATCAATTAGTTAGATTACTACGTTGGCACAGTAGAACGAGAATCGAGTGTATAGCGTTAGTTTCGCGACAAAGTCTACTGTGGAGGTTTCACGACCGGTGTCCTGTCTTAGTATTAGTTGCTTTGAGGATCCATACAGGTAATTCAAACTTCAAGAAAAGATTGCTAATTTAACGATGATTTCCCTCCACTGTTTGGCCGACATCTGCTTGATTCCCATTGGCACTGGCACTGCGTCTGTGTCAGATGAGATCACCAAGATCACTCATTTAGCACAAAGCTCCCATCTCAGCACTACATTGCACTCTGCCGGGACCACCATTGAGGGTCCATGGTCAGAGGTGATGGATTTAATTGGTCAGATGCACCAAACGTTGCACGATAGTGGTGTTGTAAGAATCCAATCGGACATTAGAGTTGGAACGAGAGTCGACAAGCACCAATCCCCTGAGGATAAGGTCAATGTAGTTCAAGAGAAGTTGAAGAAATTGCAATAGGGTGTATATCGATAATGTACGAGGAATTGGTTACCAAGTGTTGGCATCAGGTACATCGCCATATGTTACGTTAACTGTGTAACTCATGTAGAGTTCAATCTTAGTTCAAAGCAAGGTTTGTTGAAGAGCAATTTTGAGAAATGGAGATTGTGAAAGATGTGTCGGATTTGAATACACTATGTAGTTGGGTTGTCACAGATGAACCACGTTCATCACACACTGCTCACATTAGCTTTCGCAAAGGGTGACTTCCACAATGCTGATATTTTGCGATTCTTGGATGGTGAATTTAAATACTCCAAAGGAATTGTAACATAGTGGAGCCAGAGAACAAACAGACAAAAGCTTGGGTTTACTACAGTAGCAAAACGATGTTGCTCGTGTACATGTCATTTTACTCTTCAGACTGACAATTTACGTCATCGACTTTTTTGTGGTGCTGGCGGACATGCTGTCCCTACTTTGCCATCATACTACTGCTATAGACGTACATCTTGAAGAACCAATTTAAATGAGAACTGTACTTCCACATGCGGTCATTGCGCATTTTCCATAGTAACCAGTTGGAAGTAATTGAACCGTCGGGCAAAGATGTATACCGCTTTAGGAGAAATGTAGAGCAGCAAATCTCAGTGCGACGCAGTGTTGAAACTGGAAAATCAAACTTGTATAGAATTTACAGAACCGACCGCATGCGGAACATTACCACCGTCATTTTGCGGTGCCGACAAACATAACAAACGCGTGTCTCCCTGTGCTGGCTCCAGCAGTGACGCCGTGTAGGTGAATTTGAGCACGGCAATAGTAACAAGTGTCAGGCGGGTATTGGTACTAGTGTGTATTGTCAGGGTCCGTATTTCATGTTACACTCCAAGCTTGTACAGTGCTCCTCATCGCACATTTTATTGTTGTACACACAAAAGACAATAGTCATCACCAAATCAGCATCAACGATAATAAAGCTAGGTAGATATTCCGCGAAATCGCAGAATATTTTTATTTTATTATAAAAGCGAACAATTCTGTGATATTTTTTTGATCACCATAATATAATATTTGCCAAACATCAAAATTATTTACCAGGCTCACACTACAGACCCACGCTATTATTGCGGAATATCAGCATAATCTGGTATTATTTGCTGTTATTAAAATGAGTATTATTTGCTGGAGAAATATTATCACTGTAACACTAGTGCATTGTTGTCATAATTATCTTACCAATATTACGAGTATTATTATGGTCTCAATGTAAACAAGCTTATCGTCGATAAGAAGTATACGTTTCTATTGGTCACATCCCACTACTGTCCTCCACCACCTTCACTGTCGCCTACTGCAACGTGGGTGGACCAAACTCGGGAATTGGAATTACTCTGTGATCATAGCCATTACGGTCTTCGTCACGGCTTGTTGACACAGGAGGAGTTCTTGTTGACCACGAAACTTGCCTGGTTTTTAACAATGTCGTTTCCTTATCAATAAACGGCTAACGGGAAGTGTAAGGTTTTACAATACACACAGTACACATCTATGTCCACGCTATTATTTAGTGATATCTGTCTGATACTGAAAATACTGTATCTCTCCCATTGCGCACAACTGGATCATTGTATCTCCATCTCTATCGCACAATCCTATTTGCTTCATTGGGAATATCTTGAATTGGTGACGTCGAAGTCATGCCGCACCGTCGTATTTGCAGACCTTTCCGTACTTCTCTTTTAATGCCAGAATCTAATTTTTGACGATTGTTTCTATTATTCTAAACTCTTGGTAAGGGGTCCCTGCCTACAAATATTCTCCTTGGCCATGTATAAACTCCTAAAGACAACCATTTATATAGTAAATATTACAGTGATTAAATGATCTAGCAATTAATCGTTTTCTCTAGTATCCATACTGCTTTTGATAGTTATACCCTCCTCTTTGAAATGGGGGTAACCCGTAGGCTTCGCCTGTTGGTTGCGCCTGTCCTCCAATTTGTGGTTGAACTGCAGATTTGTCATCTTTTAAGTCTTGCTTTTTCTTCATTTGTTGTGATCGTTGTTCAATCGCTTTTTCGGTGATTTTCTTTTCCTTCAAACACTCGTTAATTGTGTCTTCGTTAACTCCAAATGATCCTGGCGAATTCCAGAACAACATCCTGATGAACGTACGGCACTCAACATCGGTAAAATTCTTATTTGTGGCTTTGTTCAACTCAGCTGAAATAAACCGCCATTTTTCAATTTCTCCTACATCTAACAAGTTTTGTAAGTTGACCTTGTCCTCATAACTCCACGAGCTCGAATTGTTGTTCCCTTGCTGACCAACAATCACTTGAAACCGATTTCTTGCTGCCAAGTACGATCCAACTCCAGAAATCTCCGCGATCTCTACCCATGACTTACCTTTCTTCTTCAAACTGACAATTAAATCGTCTTGTGCCTTGGTGAATTTGGATTTTCTCTTGACTCTCTTTTGGGCTATATTGTGGGACATATCCGGACGGGTTGGTGCTCTCGATAATGGAGGTGTAGGAACCAATTGCTGCAATCTTTCAGGAAAGTTCTGGTAGATAATGCTGTCTTTAGAAGACTGTGACTGTGTGACCACTGGCACCGGGCCGACCACCTGCGGTTGCTGTTGTGGTTGAAGTGGTTGTTGCATTTGTTGCTGGTTCATTTGTTGTTGTTGCTGTTGTTGCTGCTGCTGCTGCTGCTGTTGTTGGCTCATCTGTGGTTGTTGGTTCATCTGTTGCTGGTTAATTTGCTGCTGGGGAGTCATTTGCTGGTTCAATTGCTGTTGGCCCATCTGCTGCTGTCCCACTTGCTGTTGGCCAGGATGCACAGGCAACTGTAACATTGGGTTCGACGACTGTTGTAACAACTGTTGTTGGAGTTGAGGTAGCTGTTGTGCATTAGCCGAAGGACCACCGGGGCCCGAGTTAGTTGGCTGCTGTCCAAGTGAAGGTTGATTTGGAACTTGAGTTTGTGGAGCACCAGATGGGTTGTTCATCATATAGTAGCCGTTCCAATTTGGGTCCATCTGGTAGCCATTATTATTGTACGTGTTTTGGTAATATCCTTGTTGGTTCATGACATACCCCCCAGGCTGTTGTAATATCATGGGGCTTGTGTAGTACCTGGGTTGATCGTACAATTCCTTGTGGTAATATTCGTTTGACATGGTTGAGAGCTTGCAAAATGAAGAGTTCCAAACAGTGTAGCTAATATAATAATAAATAAATAATTGGATTGTAGGAAATTTGGTTAAATATATTATTTTATCTTGAAAATATTTTTTAGATGACCAATTAGAAAATTGCACAGTATTTTTTTTGGAGAGGAAAATTATTCGGTGTCAGTGCTATTATTTACAAGATCATTCGATTATTCATGTAGGATGGGTAAATCGTTGATTTAATCCCGTCGAGAGCTTGTGTAGGCCATATTGGCTGGAACACACATTATTCCCGTCGATAGGCACCTCAGTGCTAAGGTTCTCCTGATCGCTTTTGGTTCTGCTAAATTGACAAGGATAAAAGTTCGTAAATTTTGATAGGTTAGGAGCCCGAGCAACATATTTATGCGTTTGGTGCGGGTTAGGATATTATTTGTCACCAATGAAAATTTATCGTGCCAAGGTAATAAATGGCTAGAACTCACATAAAATATGGAGAACAAGACAGCGTCCAAAGTATAAGTGGAACATACTGGTGCTTACTACATATCGACTCCAATGTAATGATCACAACACTCGATTGCCAGGGTGTGTCGCAAGATTATTGTTGTTTTTAAGCAAACCCTCATTAGTAATATTAGTAATGAAACCCTCTGTGGTGGGTGAGTGGGTGGTGGTGGTGGTGTTGATGTTGGTGTAGCTACATCACCACTTAACACTTGCCCCTCTGTCCGCAAGATTATACTACGATCTAAATAATTGTCATATACGACGGGTAACAAAATATTGTCTCGTGGCACGGGATTTTCCACCTGTCCAGTTGCCGTATTGGTACAAGGAGTTGGTGATCTATGGAATCGCAGAAAGTATTCCGTTGATCATCGACGAGGCTGTTTAGTGCTAACGGCAAACTGCCCCTTTTCTAAAGGAAAATATGAACTTTATTCAGTCGTTTGCCCAAATCTATTATTATTCGTCACTACTGGGGTTGTCCTCACATGATAGTTTACCATTATACAGATTTGTGGCAGCAGTGCTGCAGGAATCTATCGCATTGGTTACCCGCTGAGCATCAAATGTTTGAAGTTTGAATTGTAAAGAAGAGTGTAGAATGTTTACAAGCATCAAATGCTGCTTCTTGGCTCCTTAGTACTTTGATCACCTCGTATACTTTCAAATGTTAGTTCAATCGTAGAATTTCTACTTATGGTTTAAGACGCCATATGATGCCTACTTCAGTATATGTGCATTACACAGGTTGTGAACATACCTAATTTGGTACAAGGTTAAGTTGCAGTTTTTTCAATACCAACGTCCACAATGGGGCTACCAAATCCTTAGCGATGAATCCAAATTCCTGAGCAAATTGGTGTATTGCACGTTGCTGGAGTCTTCGGTTAGTACTATGATCCTTACTTTCTTATGAAATGGCAGACATTGTCTACTGGTCTGCGTTGCATTGGTTCAACTTGGTTACAGAAGCTTGTTTTACCCAGATCTTTAAATCCACAGACAGATTTCGTCATCGTGTATATCGCACTTTCAACGGCAAATTTATTAAGTTGAGATGCACTAGGCACATAGCTACCTTCCTTGATCATACTCCAACATGCTCTGAACTCTAATTCGTACCTCGTGGGATATTTTCCACAACATACGACTGATGCATTGTTGAAAGATTTTCATCGGTCGGCTAGCCAACACCAAACAACAGTGTAATTGTTTGGAGTTCTCACAATCCCCATGATTGCTAATCATAATTATTTTCTGTCTATTGTCTTCGCGCCTATATTATTTCGTATCAAAAACAATGGCCCAGGTTTTGTAACTTCACCGTCGTATTTGTACATTAAACCCGCTACAACATGCTATCAAACATCGGTCGCCATAATATAGGACCCTCTGCCTCAACTCTATTATGCGACATTATTTTCGTTGTTTTAGACTTACTGTACATATATAAACGCGAAAAAGCTGGCTAGAGGGAAATCCAATTTGATTGTGAATCCACAATACGCAAAATGGCGGCATCGAGCGTTTCCACTGCACCTGTCCGCTGTTGCTCCGTTCAAGCCGTACTTCTACAAGACAATTAACCTCATAACCACAAAACAACAACTTCTTACATTGCAAATTCAATCTTGTCTCTAAACTGCATTCATTTTGCTTACTCCACCGTGTCTGTTTGTCACAGCTTTTGAGCCGTGCGTTTCGTATCTCAATTTGTTTGCTTTGACGTAAAATATTTGCATCATTCTTACCCCAGACAACACATTAGCCTACACCACAACCACAGTGTATAATGCCCATTTGGAAATTAATCACTATTGCTTGGATGCACGCAAAATGCCTAGATGCATGTTACAAGTGGCCAGGTACGGTCATTATAAATATATCTATTCTATACAAAACAATCCAGGTAAATGCAAGAACTGAACAAAGAATAAAAGCACCCCAATTAAGGCAAAATGCCCTATTGTTTCATGCCTGTATCCCATCTAAAGAGTATCACTGCTGACGAAAGTCACACAGTCCGTAGTGTTGCAAACTTACGCAAACGTAGAAAATGGTTCAATCTGGAATTAAATAAAATCGCAACAATCGACACTAGCAACACCGAATCACCTACTTTTCTTCTTGTTTCTGCTTCGACAAAAACTGCAATGGGATTTTGGCAACCTCATCTAACGCTTTGGTAGGATTAAACGACGATTCTTCGGTGAAGCTGTTTCTCGTGCTCTTGGTCTTTAATTGTAACTTCTCAATATTTTGCGATAACGTATCGTCTAGTTTCGATTGTCCAATTGATCCTGACCCGCTGGGAACATCAAACACTCTAGTAGGCTCAACTTGTGTGGATCTTCTTTCCCATGGGAACACTGGTGCAATAGGTGGTTCTGGTTGCAGGGAAGCATACGATGGTGCCGAAGTGTTGGCCACGTCCCAAACATTGTGGAGTTTAGCAAAATGCAAATTCGATGCCTCACCTTGAGGTACGCTCAAAAGCTTGGCCCTTAACAGAGGATTAACGAATTTGTTGAAGTCGGCCCACCACAAATGATGGAAATTTGTCGTATCGGCTTGCAAAATTGACTGAGAATGCCATGGTTTGAATTGTCCGATAAAGTGAAGTACGTTTATCTGGGGAAAGAACCGGTTGAAAGCTGGTAAATATTGGTAAGCATGGGAATAATTAGGAGTAACGTTGAACAAAAATGGTAACCGTACCCAGTTTCGACCATTAGTTTTAATGTTGAAGTACTCATTAAACAAACCCTGATCAGCACCATCAAAACTAGTGGCCGACTTTGCAAAATCAATCAATTCTCCAAATGTCGACTTGTTTGGTTTCAACACAAGAACACCAGTATTGAAAATGTCGGGCCACCCAGCATCTGGCGATGCCAAAACTTGGTCAGACTCAAATTCTGTGTCAAATAAACTGTCTAACGACCTCAATGGCAACGTGTCAGCGTCCATGTACACCACAGTATCATAAGGTTGATTCCACAACAAGATCTTTGTATAGGTGACTGCAAGCTCTTCTCTTCCCAATGCAGCCTGTAATGGTGCCAATGGTGCAGAAATGACTGCATCATTAACAGACACAACTTTATCAAAGATCGCACCAAGCAATTCCACCTGCTCTTCACTTAGAGTGTCAGTATCGGCTAAAACAACCAAATCATGACTAGTTTCCAATTCCCGCAACTTGTACCCCAAAGTCACAACCCCGGGCAAATAACTCTTTCCAGTTAAGAATGTAATGTAAGCCGAAGTCATGCCAATGCTTCTTTTGTTATTTACTTTAGTAAAATTAAATCATAATAATCGTTGAACGATACTACCCCTAAGGGGTATTGTATCGTATTTTATGTGCAATACCCGTTGCCCGATATTCCTCAACCGTAGCGGACTTTTTCTCACCACGCCATAAGTGTCTGCCGGTGTCATTTACACGCTTGGGGTTGATTCGACCCGCGATAGTTAAATTCAGTGGGAGAAGTGGTGGAAACAGTGGCTGTAACACGTAAAAATGGTGCCCTCATAAACCCTTTTGTGGAGGTCCTCGGCCGTGTGACGGACCTACTGGGACCATGTTTCTGTTTGTTAACATGGCACATGGCGGTGCTGGGTGTGACTGTCTGACTGTCTGCCTTCTGTCTGGCCAACGGTGTCGTAGTATGAACACTGCTCACTGCCTACATAACTGTGGCATCGCATTTGATGTCGTTCTAAATATGCTGTGCCAGACGTCGGAGATATGTTTGCATAATAAATGTATGCAACCTGTAATTTTAGACAAGCAGGACAAAGTTCATGTTCACTTGAATCGGAGAATATTTTATTCATATTTTCTGCGCACTCAAATTATGATGGCGCAAACCAAGTTGCGATTATTTTATCATTGATTATTTTACACGAGATTATATACTGCTAGATTCCTGAATACTGCTTAGATACGGCTATAGTTGTATTCTATTCCTTGTGTCTCCTTCTCTATCAAACTGACTTAACAGTAAATGTCCAGTTCCCGCTTGGAGGGTCGTAGCTCACAAACTTTTGATCGGCCATCTGTTTGAGTTTCTCGATATGCACTTTGACTACTTCACTTTGTGGGTCCAAGATTGGTAATTTATCCAGTTTGTTGATTGGGTAACATCCCTCCAATGTAATTTTAATGGGCAAGTTGAGACCTTCTCCTGCCTGCGGCTTCAAATCTTCATCAGGGTAAATAATACAGTTTTTACTACTGAAGGTGATCAAATCTCCAGCAATGTCATCGAGCACCAAGCTTGTCAAGTCAACTGGCTGCAAAAACTCTATTGTACCATAATATTTTCTTCCAACTTTAAAATTCTTAACCGCTCTCAATTCACTTGGTTTCATGCCCTTCAATTCTGACAAAGATGGTTTCATCCAGTACCCATCCTCATCAACTTCGTCAGTAATAGTTGCTTTTGGTTTAGGTGTTGATTCTTTCACAATCTTTTCGTCTTCCTTGATGAGTGCAGGAGTGGCTTCATGTTCAATTGAGGAATCCTTGTTGTTTAACACAAAATTCACTTGCTGTGGTGGTGTGTATTCTGCCTTACCATTGGTAAGCAACGATGTGCTAGACTCTTTTGATTTGTCCAATACTAGCTTCTTGAAATATAACTTGGGTGCAAAAATGTCCGAGGACATAATTGCTGCATCAGTTCTGTCGTCAAATACTCCGTTTTCTTTGACTGGGGTGCTAACACCTTTAAGTTCCAATTCATTACTTGGCTTAGCCTTTCTGGCTGAAGCTCTAAATAATGGAGCAATCTTTTTCCCTGATGTTAAAGTCACTGGTTTCTTGGTATTAACAGGAATTGCTCTTGGGATTGCATCTGAGTTTTGTTGATTTCCAGTAATGCTTTGGAATAATGGATTGGAACCATATGGATTCTGGGTATTGATATTAACTAATGCATTAGACCCAGTATTTCCTCCAAATGATGAATTGTTGTTTATATTGTTGTTTGCGTTGTTAGCATTGGCATTATTGGACCCAAACAATCCACCACTGGTATTCGTACCAGCATTATTATTTCCAAATAATCCTCCAGAGGTAGTATTCCCTGCAGTGTTATTAGATCCAAATAATCCTCCAGTTGCAGGCTTGGACCCAAATAATCCTCCAGATGTAGAATTATTGGTATTATTTGCACCAAATAGTCCACCAGTATTTGTATTGTTTGTAGTGTTATTAGCTCCAAATAACCCTCCTGTAGTTCCAGTGGTTGCAGGCTTGTTTCCAAATAACCCTCCTGTGCTTGCGGCATTGTTATTGTTGGATCCAAACAAGCCACCAGAGGTATTGTTAGTATTATTGTTATTATTGCCAAATAATCCTCCCGATGTATTGTTGGCAGTATTTCCAAATCCAGTAGTGCCTGCCTTGTTGCCAAAAAGTCCACCAGAAGTAGCATTATTATTGGTAGTATTGTTGGCTCCAAACAAGCCTCCGCCACTAGTGTTGTTATTGTTTGCTCCAAACAATCCACCGGTGTTGGTGTTTGTGTTGTTGTTGGATCCAAAAAGACCTCCTGTTGCTGGTTTGGCCCCGAAAAGACCTCCGCTAGTATTATTATTATTATTTGCATTATTATTGCCAAAAAGTCCTCCAGATGTATTGGTGTTGTTATTGTTGTTGCCAAAAAGTCCTCCAGATGTGTTTGATGCACCGAAACCAGTGGTTGCTGGTTTAGACCCGAAAAGACCACCTGAGGTGTTGTTGTTGGAGCCAAATGCATTAGTTGTATTATTGTTATTTGAGCCAAATAACCCACCAGAATTATTGCTAGCACCAAATGCATTGTTGGTATTGGTGGTGTTGTTGTTGGAACCAAATAAACCACCACCAGATGTGTTGCTTCCAAATGCATTGTTATTAGAACCAAACGCATTGGTTGTGTTGTTGTTACTTCCAAATGCATTAGAAGTTGTATTGGACCCAAATGGGGATGCATTGTTATTAGATCCAAATGGGGAGCTACTAGTATTATTAGATCCAAATAATCCACCAGATGTATTGGTGTTGTTTGTACTACCAAAGCCTCCGCCAAAACCAGTTTTGTTTCCAAATACATTATTGGTGTTTGTATTGGCGTTGTTAGCGCCAAAACCACTACCAAATGCATTGGTGTTTGATGAACCAAATGGCGACGCATTAGTGTTGTTGCTGGAGCCAAACACAGAACCAGTATTATTATTCGCTCCAAATGGAGAACTGTTGGTGTTGGCAGCTCCAAATGTTGAGGTGTTGTTTGATCCAAATGCATTTGACGATTGCCCAAATGCTCCTCCAGTGTTGGTAGAGCCAAAGGTACCAGTGTTGTTCAGACCAAATCCAGAAGTTGATCCAAACCCAGTATTACCAGTAGCTCCAAATCCACCAGTTTGATTACCATATCGTCTGTTTTGCTCGTAATCCTTCAATCTCAACTCTTCATAAGAAAAATTACGATATTCTGGCATCGAACAGATGTTCTCAAAAACCGTAGTGGTACCGGTAGTATCTTTCTCAGAAAATGGGGTAAATGGTTTCACTGCGGTACCTTGATTGTCGTTAGGGTTACCAATTCCCGACGTATTGCCAAACCCACCAGTACTAGCTCCAAATGGCGAGGTTCCAGTATTTGAAGAACCAAACCCGGAAGTAGACCCAAAACCAGTTTTAGCACCACCAAATAATCCTGATGAAGTATTTGTGTTTGTTGACCCAAAAGCTGAAGTGGAATTCGTTCCAGTCGACCCAAATGCCCCAGTATTGTTCGATGATCCAAAAGGGGAATTCGAAGCATTATTGTTTCCAGAAAACAACGATCCTGAAGCACCAAAAGTAGGCCGTGACCCAAACGCTCCACTATTTGCAGTGTTGCTCAGACCAAATGCACCACCAGAATTAGCATTGTTCGACCCAAAAATGCTATTGGAAGTATTCCCAGTAGAGGCACCAAAAGGGCTGGCATTGGCAGTGTTCGTGGAACCAAACGGAGAATTGCCTGTGGTAGCAGTATTACCAAATCCTCCGAACCCAGAGTTAGTGTTCGTACCAAACATTGTCGGCAATGTGCTGATTACTATTCGGTTTGTTGTGGATCGGATTGTTTCTAAATTTTCATTTATTGATGATGGTCGTGAAGTTCCAATTTGGTTGGCGCTACCATTCTAGATTTTTGTGCTTCGCTTCATTTCACATATACTCACGTTTTGCTTTGGGAAAACTGCCATTGTCACGTTGTAGCTCGATACGCAGACTGTCCTTTGTCAGAAGCTGGGTGGGAAACTTGACATACAGCACAATTGTGTCTCTAACTCTTTATGATCTGCGCTACCATGTGAGACCCGAACCAAACTTACTGAACTAATCTCATCTGCCAAGAACTGCTTGTCTAGCTACTTCTGCTAAACATATTTCCAGCCCCCTATAGCACTTCTACATTGCTGCCAAACAATTCCTTCAGAAATTGGATTTTCAGTTGCAGTTCAGCAACTTAAAAATCTTCTTAGGTTTGACACTACAGAATAAAAGCTGGTCAAATCATCACCAAACAATCAACTGGCTCTCTCTAAGTTCTAAGCTGTATTTTTATTCGTACGTAATTGTTTTGTAACGTTTGGTTACCTTTTTTAGTATGCTTTTGTCCATAATTCAGAGGAATAACCAACTAATCTTCCTCCTTAACGTCAGTCTTGACCTTCTTAGATGTTGATACCATATTATCAATAGCACCTCTCTTTTTCGTTTGTTTCTTTTCGGTCTTTTTCTTCTTCGTCTCGAATTTTTTCATATGTTCGTCTCTTTCCTTGGACCCTAATTTGGACAATTGTTCTTTCTTTTCGATGAATTCTTTGTCATCCGCTTTCCTATCCACCAACCATTCAAGGAGCTTAATTTCGTCACCATAGACTGAGTCGTCATCCTTCACTGGTGTTTCCAAAATTATAGGAATATTCTGTAAACTAGGATCATTAGCAATAATTCTGAACACCTCTAGTCCAAGAAACCCGTACCCTAGCTTTTGGTGTAAGTCTCTATTTGCACCCACTGGAGCTTTGGAGTCGTTTAAGTGGATAGCCAGTAAGTATTCTCGTCCAATAATTTCATCAAATTGTTTCCAGAAAGCATCCCATTTTTCAAGGTCACTAATATCGTATCCCGCAGCAAAAGTATGGCAAGTGTCAATACAAACACCGACTCTAGACTTGTCATCGATCAAATCAATCACATCTCGAATATCTTGCAAATTAGAACCCACCAAGTTCCCATGGCCCGCCATATTTTCAATAACAATCTTAACAAAAGATGTCTCTTTAATAGCACGATTTATGTTTTGAGCCAAAGTTTCAAGTGCCTCACGATGATCACCGTCTAATGCTGATCCAGGATGAAAATTGTACAACCCAATGTTCAATTGTTCACACCGTTTCAAATCATCCAAGAATGATCCATACGATTTTTCGGCTTTTTCTGGATCAGGATTAGCAAGATTGATCATATAAGATCCATGAGGCAAACAGTCTGTTCTAGGATTGTACCCGTATTTCTCACAGAACTGAGTAAACTTCTCTATCTCTTCTTTCTTGATAGGATTAGCATTCCACTGTCTAGGAGACTTTAAAAATACAGCAAAGCTGTTTGCTCCGATATTCATTGCGTTGATAACAGAGTTGGAAACTCCACCACTGGATCCTACATGGGCTCCAAACTTGTACTTGTTCGACACATCTCGTGTGAACTTGAAGATAGGCTCCGAAACCTTTTTGCTAAACGTTAGAAATCATACTAAAAACACCCTACGTAGCTTCAATAGTCACGACTAACATCTGTTGTCATTTCAAGGTCATTTGTCACACAAAAATCCAAATTACAATCAATAATGGGAACTGTGGCATGCTCATCGCAATGCAATTGCAGCTAGAACCGCAATTTACACGAGAAAAATGCAATCACGTCCGTCTATCACGTAACAAATACAACTTCCACTGCAGTACATACACTCTAGGGGGCATTTGGGGTATTTTTATGGGTATAGATGTCGACTCCAAAATGACAAAATGTTTCACGTCAAAATCAGGTCACATGATGCCTCACAATTCAATTTTTCACTATTTGTAAATTGATAAGATAACAATTTTGGAACGGCACGAGGGACCAAACCAGGAACTTTTTTAAGCACAAGTAGGATCTTACCAGTTACATCAAATGGCGGTGTTGGGAACTGTGCGGGCATCGATTTTCAAATTTGTGGAGGCGTTTTTTCTACCCGAAAATGTGCTATCTTCACGCCAGAAGTGGGTCTTGGGACTAATAAACCTAGGCTCAGTGGTGTTTTTCTGGGTAATGTCGTCGTTTTTGGTCAACGATCTAGTGGAGGACGGCAGCTACCGTAAACCCTTTTTTATCACATACGTCAATACCGGACTTTTCTGTCTATATTTAATTCCTTATCTAAGGTACGAACACAAGACTATAGCCGAGTTTATTGAACAATTGAAACAAGAATACTACAGCCAAAAATCCAGAAAGTTTGCTGGGCTGTTGCCAGTCCCAGAAACTCCATTAAGTCCCAACTCAGACGGCGATAACTACGGCACTAACGGCGATATTGAAGCCAACTTACAAATTGTGGATCAGCAACTACTAGCACCAGATCGGGTGGGTGTCTACGAGACTGTCAAGCTATCATTTCAGTTTTTGATGCTCTGGTTCACGGCAAACCTCGTAACTAATGCGTCGTTGAGCTACACCTCCGTAGCATCGCAAACGATCCTTTCTTCGACATCGTCATTTTTCACTTTAATCGTAGGATACTTGTACTCAGTGGAAAAGATTAACTCCAACAAAATAGTGGGAATTCTACTAAGCTTCACTGGAGTATTTATCGTCACGAAAATCGATTCATCCAAAACTTCGTCTTCTGCCAGTGCCAACATAAATACTGTGGTGCTATTTGGGAACTTGTTGGCACTTTCTGGAGCACTAGTTTACGGCATCTACACCATTCTTTTGAAGTTCAAGATCACAATCCCACACACCAACAAGGAGCGAGTGTTAAACACACATTTGTTTTTTGGGTTTGTTGGGATATTTTGTTTGATTTCATTGCTTCCTGTGCTCATACTATTGCATTTTACAGGCTACGAAACATTTGAATTCCCACCAACAAAGAAGGTCTTGGGGGTACTTCTCACCAACGCGTTTATCACCCTTATCAGTGACTTCTGCTGGTGCAAAGCAGTGCTACTCACCAGTCCGCTTACCGTGACTGTGGGCTTGTCCATGACAATCCCGTTGGCCATGGTGGGAGATTGGGTATTTAAGCAATTTGCAATCAACTGGGGGTATTTATTTGGCGCATGTATAGTAACAGCTGGGTTTCTCATCATCAATCGCGACGAAGAAACCGACTTTGTCTCCCAAGATGACTAGAACCACCGCATACTAGCATTAATTACACGAAACACAAGTAGAGAGCTACGTACAATGTAGATTGTATTGCGTTTGTTGCGATATTGCAACATTGGAACGATTTCTCATCATCGTATCGACATTTTTCCGCATGTTTACTAACAATTTTGGCCAAATTCCACTATCGTCAAACTGGCTGATATGCAAAACAAATTGCACCCACAATTTCCTGAAAAATTCCTTCATCACAAAACTCACAAAAGCACCAACGATGAATTTGATCAATTGCATCACATTGTTGGTACTTCACGGTCTATTTCTGGTGCTTGTAGCAGCAAGTGCCGATTTGGCAGCTTTGGCCAGCCAATCGCCCGATTTCATCATTCGGGCCCACGATGGTACTCTTGATATGCTCGACAAAATACGAAACTATTATACCGTGATAACGTTGACATCCACCGACCCAGCACACGGATGTGACGTGTGTCTTGAACTAGACAAAGTTCTTGCTGAGGCCAGCAACGCCTGGCACCAAAAATATGGCCATATGAACTTGGTGTATTTCGTCACCGTGGACTTGGTAGATCCAACCAATATGAAATTTCTCCAGGCTTTGCAAATAGATACGGTTCCTCATACGTGGATGATTCCTCCAACGTCGCCAGATGCGGAACTAGAGTTGGAGAATGTCGTCAATTACGACAGTTTGTCCGTGTTTAGTACTCCGAACGCAGCATTCAAATTGCCAAAAACCTCGTTCGAAAACCAGGTCAGCCAGTTCTTCAAGTTTCTCTCAGATCTCACCGGCCATCCAATAGCTCGAGAAGAAAACCCAATTGCCAAATTCGCCAAAACTTTCATCATTGTTTTTACGGTTATCATGGTGCTTAAGAAACAAGGAAAACAGAAGTTTAGTGGAGTCAAGAAAAAGCACTTCTATATTCTTTTTACTATCACTCTCACTTTGATCTTTCTAGGTGGCTACCAGTTTACTTTGGACCACGGAGTACCGTTTGTTGCTCGGAACGAGAAGGGCCTCATCATAATTTCTGGTGGTACACTGTACCAGTTTGGAATTGAAATCGTCCTTGTGGCGGTAAATTACGCATCCTTGGCTGCATCGTTGATACTGTTGATTTATATTGGCCAGTACAAAGTTACAGAGACGTCACGGCTTAAGTCGGAGTTTTTAAAATTCATCTTGATCTTGGTCAATAATCTTGCATTATATTTACTATACAGTTGCTTGACTAGTATGTTCCTCAGAAAGGACAGCGAGTACGAGTTTGCCCTCACCAGGCTATTCTGAGCGTCGCGTTAGCTTCACACCAACATTCCTGTCATCAATATACCAATTTACATAATTCACAATTTTCACACATTGTAAGAAAATGAAGCACCTTCCATCTTGGTGGTGCGTCTGGTGCCTCCGCTTGCCCAAAACCATCTTTCAGTCCCCTTAACCATCTCTCGAGCTGATCAGACCTACGAGATTAAGTATCATGGTAGCGCCTACAAAAGACGCGGTATTTTAAATTTATTCAGTTCGAATCAAGCGAGGGTTTCTTAGCGAAGACAGGCGATGGCAGTGAAACGATCGATTGAGCAGGAGGCTGGCGGTTCGAGGAAGGTCTTTGTTACCGACTTTTTCAAAGCAAGTCAAAATCCTAAGAAACGGACCACATCTACAAAGCCTAAAACCACGTCTGTCAATCTGAAAGTCATATCTACAGTGGAAACCGCAGTAGCAAACACTGAAAGTGTTGTTATAACAGAAAGCTCACGAGAAAAAAATGAAACCACCAAACAGGAACAGACCTCATCGGAAAAACCAACCAGTTCTGAGCATGCTACAGACTATATAGAGTATTGTAAGCTACACGGGTTTGACAAACAAAAATGGGTCAATGGGTTGACACCTGAAGAAAAAGAGTTGTTGCAAGACGAAATCTCACATATCCACATATCATGGCTAGCTGTTCTCTACAAAGAGTTAACGAAACCATACTTTTTAGACTTGAAGAGGTTTTTGAAATCCCAAGCTGGCAAGACGATTTTCCCACCTCGAAACCAGGTGTATTCATGGTCTAAATTAACACCTTTGCCCGAAGTCAAATGTCTCATTTTGGGGCAGGATCCGTACCATAACCATAACCAGGCTCATGGACTAGCGTTTTCGGTTCTTGAACCCACTAGACCTCCACCATCTCTAGTTAATATCTATAAGACTCTTGCAATTGACTTTCCCGAATTCAAAATCCCGGAGTATAAAGAATTGGCCAAACAGGGCACTCCAGGTGGAGGAAACTTGACATCTTGGGCAAGAAAAGGAATCCTCATGTTGAATGCTGTGCTTACAGTAGAAGCTCATAAGGCTAATAGCCACGCTAAACGAGGCTGGGAGCAATTTACAGAGCAAGTAATCAAAGCAGCAGTGAATTATCACCAGTCTACTGGGTTTGTGATCATGGCGTGGGGGAGCCCTGCCCAGAGCAGAGTAGCCAAATTGAACCAAAACTTGTCCAACTTTTTGGTTCTAAAGACTGTTCATCCTTCGCCATTATCAGCTAGTCGAGGGTTCTTTGTTCTGGGAGTATTCAAGAAGTGTAATGAGTGGCTACAAGCTCACGGAAAAGAGAAAATTGACTGGGGTCTATTGGAAGGGAACGTTGTTATGTGAAATGGCAATGGAATGATACGGACGGATATTGAACTTGTATCTAATGAGCTTACTACAACTGAAATCACTTGGATGGGTGAGTACTATATCATTTTTTGTACCACATCAACTACCAAAGGGCTCCTTGAGACAGGCTTGCTGAGACCTTAGAGTACAATTTGACAAAACAGTATAGAAAGTGCGTTGGCTGTCAACACTACAAGACTCACAATATGAGATTTCAAGAGACAATAGATCAATGCACTATTTTCATTAGCCTCAAAACACTAGATGTACAATATAGACTCCAATTTAGCACCAAAAAATTGGAAAAATATACATGAAATAGCTGGAAGTCAGCTTGTGTATACCTCGAAGTATACTCACCCATTGTATAAAAAATTTCCGTAGATCAGGCATTTTGTATTTCTGTAGTACTCTTCTTTAGTGTTCTTCGGGGTTAGACGAAAAACAATTTTCAAGCTAAATAAAGTTTATCATTTACAAACATACAAACCGGAACAGAAAAACCGAGGCAAACCGTTTCAGACTCATTCATTTATAGTATAGTTCATCCCATCTGGTATTTGAATATAAATCAGGCAAGAGATACGCGGTTTTCACAAGTTTTCACCCAAGTTTCAAGTTCGTCGTAGACATGAACCCCAAAAGAAAGGAAACTCAAAGTCAAAGACGAAAGCGTTTCATTCTAGATTGCGAGCCACGTATAGCAAGATTAAAAGATGTTCATGATTCCACAAAGAGATTCAAGTATTTATTGGGGTTAACTCCATTATTCCGTTACTTCATAGATCTTAATGCATCCAAAGATAAAGAGTTCAAAAGACAAATTAAGCAGATCGATAATGATATGGGATTCGAGCAACGTCCCTCAAAGAAGACAGGCGGAAGAAGAAGAAAGACAGAAAAGGAAGAAGATGCCGAGTTGTTGTTGGATGAAGTCCATCAAGACGACGAGGAAAACCAGCACACATTATTAACCGAATCTCCCAGCTATGTCAATGGAAAATTAAGAGAATATCAAATCCAAGGTGTCAACTGGTTGATCTCGCTATACGAAAATCGTCTTAGTGGGATTTTGGCCGACGAAATGGGGTTGGGGAAAACCTTACAAACAATTGCATTTTTGGGGTATCTACGTTACATCAAGAATATCGACGGTCCGTTCATTATCATTGTGCCAAAATCAACTCTTGATAATTGGAGAAGAGAATTCTTGAAATGGACTCCAGAAGTCAATGTTTTTGTCCTCCAAGGAAATAAAGAATCAAGAGCTGAACTCATAAATGAACGGTTACTAACCGCTGATTTTGACGTTTGTATCACATCGTTTGAAATGGTCATTCGTGAAAAATCTCAGTTCAAAAAAATCCGTTGGGAATATATTGTAGTTGACGAAGCCCACAGAATTAAAAACGAAGATAGTTCGTTATCACAAATCATTCGGTTATTCTATTCTAAAAATCGACTATTGATTACAGGTACTCCGTTGCAGAACAATTTACATGAATTATGGGCTCTTTTGAACTTCTTGTTACCGGATGTTTTTGGTGACTCTAATGTGTTTGATGAGTGGTTTGAGAAACAAAATTCTGATGGTGATGGAGAGAAAAATCAGGATCAAGTAATTCAACAATTGCACCAGTTACTAAGTCCGTTCCTTTTACGAAGAATCAAATCAGACGTAGAGAAATCGTTACTCCCAAAAATAGAAACTAATGTATACATTGGGATGACAGAAATGCAGATCCAGTGGTACAAGAAGCTATTAGAAAAAGATATTGATGCAGTTAACGGTGTGGTTGGAAAACGTGAAGGTAAAACCAGGTTGCTTAACATTGTTATGCAATTAAGAAAATGTTGTAACCATCCATATTTATTTGACGGAGCAGAACCGGGTCCACCGTACACAACAGATGAGCATTTGGTCTACAACTCAGGTAAGATGATAATTCTTGATAAAATGTTGACAAAGTTCAAAAAAGAAGGTTCTCGGGTATTAATATTCTCACAAATGTCTCGTGCTCTTGACATCTTAGAAGATTATTGTTACTTCCGGGAATATGAGTACTGTCGTATTGATGGTTCTACAGACCATGAGGACAGAATTCAGGCAATTGATGAATTTAACGAACCAAACTCCAGCAAGTTTATATTCTTATTAACCACGAGAGCAGGTGGGTTGGGAATCAATTTGACATCTGCAGATATTGTTATTCTTTTTGATTCGGATTGGAACCCACAGGCAGATTTACAGGCAATGGATAGAGCTCATAGAATTGGTCAAAAGAAACAAGTGAAAGTTTTTCGGTTCGTGACTGAAAACGCAATAGAAGAAAAAGTACTTGAAAGGGCTGCACAAAAATTGAGATTGGATCAATTGGTTATTCAACAAGGGAGAAATTTTGGTAAAAATAACAACGCAAATACAAATGTTGGAGGAACCAAAGAAGATTTGATAGGAATGATTCAACATGGGGCAAAAGAAGTGTTCGAATCCAAGAGTAATGATAAAATGTTGGACGATGACATTGACGAAATTCTAAAACGAGGAGCTGAAAAGACTGCTCATTTAAACGCAAAGTTTAATAAATTAGGTTTGGACGATGTACAGAATTTCAATTTTGACAACTCGGCTTATGAATGGAACGGAGAAAATTTTGCAAAGAAAGAAAGCCATAATTTGGGGTTATCTTGGATTAACCCATCAAAAAGAGAACGTACCCAGCAAACTTATTCAATTGACAATTACTACAAAGATGTTTTAACACCTATCACTAAACCAGGAAAGCCTCCAGTAACTAAGAAGGCACCTAAACTTTACAACCTTCAAGACCATCAGTTTTGTCCACCCGGATTAGCCGAGCTTTTGGAAAGGGAACAGTTAGCGTTCAAAAAGGAAATTGGCTACAAATTTGATGTTGATGAGTTTGGTGAAAGTGACGAGGAGTTCCTAGCTGACGAATATAAGGATAGTATTTCCAGAGAACAAAAGAGAGAAATGCAACAAAAGAAAGTTGACGAAGTGGTTCCATTGACCGAGGAAGAAATGAAACTCAAGGATGAAATGCTTGAACAAAGTTTTGTAAATTGGAGTCGTAGAGATTTTACAAACTTTATTCACGCAATTGTGCGATTTGGACGTACGTCTTATGAAAAAATTGCAAAAGCATTGGGTAATAAAACGAAAGAGCAAGTTGAGGCTTATTCCAATAAGTTCTGGGAAAGTTATATGGAAATCGAAGGGTATGATAAGTACATTACTCAAATTGAAAATAGCGAGAAGAAACACAACAAACTATTGAACCAGCAGAAACTATTAGCGCAAAAGTTGGACACATTAGATAATCCATTGGAAGACTTGACGATTCAATATCCTCCGAACAACTCCAAACGTGTCTACTCTAAATTGGAAGATAAATTCATATTGAACTCGGTTCATAAACATGGTCTTTTTGATAAAAATTTATTCGAAAAGGTTAAAGATGATATAATGGAAAGCGATCTTTTCCGGTTTGATTGGTTTATACTATCAAGATCACCTCAAGAAATCGGAAGAAGAATCAATACGCTTTTGCTTGCGATAACAAAGGAATTGGATGGCCCACCTCAGAAAAAGAGGAAACAAGTTGGTGATTCAAACAGTGGTTCAAGAACAGGTTCAATTGAACCGATTTCAAACGGAACCAGTACACAGGGATCCGAATCGAAACGCAAATAATGTTGTATTCCTTAACAACCCTAAGGACATTTTAAATAATTTATTAATTAACCCTATTTTAATATACACATATTGCAACGTTTTAAATAATACATACATTTGGTTAATTTCTATAGTACAAAGCAAATCATTTATGACACAATGGATGTCCCATTTCTAGTTGAACTTTCAATGTCAATACACTTGGTTTCATTGGCAGAATCGTCCACGTCCATCGACTCAATGGGAGACATTGAGCTCTCTAATTTAACGGGTGATACAGATGAGTGGTCAGACCCACTTGGTTCTTCAGACGAAGTGCGATTTCCCAAATACTCTGGTAGAATGGTTTCTTCAACTGTGGAGATATAGTACGGCACTTTGTTTGCAGTCCAACTCACAGATAAGAAGTCACTCATTTCGTGTTTCTCGACTCTTAATCTATCAAATATTGAGTCTCCAGTAAATCTGTACCTAGGGCGGATGAAGTTCCTCAAACTGATGATTTTGGTACCAGTCTTCAAACCGTAAAGCATACGTCCCACCTCTGTATTCAAGTTCACATCGAACAAATAGTTATTGATAATCAATACATCACAATCAAGAACGGTCTTTCGAACTGGTTCGTTATCCACGAAACTCTGCAGCAAAGCAAAATCAAAGTTCAATTCCCTTAATCCAAACACAGCTAAATGTTTCGACATCAAGTTTGCTTGCAAGCTACATAATTTCGATGCGTGTTCCATAATTTCACATCCACCGCTTACTTTAGCTCCAAACTCGAGAGCAGCTTGGAATGTTGTATTTCCAACACCAGAACCCAAGTCATAGAATTTCTGGTCGGGTCTGAGTTGAACCTTTTCTAAAACTTCACTTGTAAATGACGGTAATAATTCACCATATACTTCCGCCGTGAAGGCTTTATACGATCTCAATTTTCTGGAATCTGTAGAAACAACTCTGGAATAAATTCTTAACAAAAGTTGATGCATTGCGAATCTTGAAATGTCTGACTTCTTTTGAAGATGCTTGAAAAATTTTGCGTTATAATCGTCTGGCTTGGTGTATCTTAAGGTATCAGATACATTACTTGGTTCTATAACATTATGTTTCTGAGCAACCTCGGAGCTATTCAGCTGTGCAACTTTGGTCAACACATTGAATGCTGGACTAGACATTTCCTGCGAAATGCTAGAATAAAACAATTCCAAGTTCAAATCTTCTAGTTTTGGAATTTTCCTTTCTTGCGGAGACAAGTACTCATCCCTGATCATTTTATTCACATCAGTTGCGTCAGTCTTGATCTTCTGCACCTCTTCGGTATTTGGTGAAAGTTCTAACATGAGCAAATTCCATTTGTCAATAAGAAACATGAATTCACTAAAGTTGTTTTCTTCAATTGAAGATTCGATCTTCTCACAATATTCCATAACCTCCTTTTTGATTTCCTCAGAATGCGAGAAGTACAATGCATAATGAATCATTATCAATTTTATGATCTCGTAGACTGGGTCCAATTCATTAGATTTAGGAGCTGCAAGTAAGAAAACCTCATAATGTTGTGGGTATAGTAAAAATCTCACCCTCAATTTGTTAATTGGATTAACTTCATTCGAGTTAGGTGAATATAATGGTGGAAATGAAACTGGTAACGACTTGTAATTTTTCCTGTAATCATGAATAATATGGTATGCAATGTTGTCCTCGTATAGCACCTGGGTATCTGAATTCACCATTACTTGATGATCTGGGGAGTTGACAAAATTCAATTTAGGAATGGAGCACTCAGTTTGGTAAAACTCTTCCACGTATAGCTTTCTATTATTAAGGGGCACAAGGGTATCAGTACAAATATTAGTAGGATCAAATGGACTTACTTCATTTTCATCGTCATCATCAAGATGTTCTTCTTCGCCATCCGTGAGCTCTTTCTCTTCCAATAAACTTTCAGATTTCAGCCGTTCACTTCTAGATTTAGTACTTGGTTTTCTCTTTTTCAACTTATCCCTAATTTCCTGTTTCTTTGCCTTTTTGAGTTCATGTTTTGCACGTTCTCTTTCTCTGGTAATTAACTTTGGACGGATAGTCTTTTTAACCTCAAATACTGGAGAATAATGCTCGGCTTGGATTCTACGACGTTTCTGGCCCACTTCAACTTTCTTTTTGTCACCAGTGACGGATTGAAAATGCTCAGACCCTGCTAAGACATCTTGTAGTACATATCCCATACCCTTGTTTGGGCGTTGTTTTATAAGACCAAGTGCTTTCCTTTGCTCGTATAACCGTTGTCTTTCCTTTCTCAACTCCTGCTTTTGTTGAGCTTTCAAAAGTTGTTTTTGCCGTCTTTCCTCCGCAAGTCTGGCGCGTTCTGCTCGTTCTTCAGGTGAAATGGTTTTCACAACTGGAACAATCTTAGCAGCTTGCTTTTGTATCTGGTCAAGATCGATCTCTGGTTTTGATTTCAATCTACGTGATGATCTACCTCCAGCACCACCCATACTTAGATATGCAGACCACTGGGCTTCATAAACTAGTTTCTCGGTGGCATTCTTAAACTTTGTCCTTCTGGTTGCATTGAATTCAAATTCACGGTACTTCAAAGTAACGAATTCTTTGCTACGACAGGGAAATTGATCAAATATTTCCTCCACTGGTTTCTGTTCCTTTAAATACTGCTTCATCAAAATCTTCTCACCTTGTGTTAAGGGTTTATTCTCCAAGTTACATTGGGATTTGATAACTTCAACAATTCTCTCGGTAGGAACGTCAGGGAAGATCTCTTCAAAGGTTCCCAAAGTAAGATCGGTGTTTATACAATAATTAATATCAGCTTCATCGATATCATATTCCTCTTTGGAATCTTTATTTTTCAAAGGTTCATTGCTTTCTGATTTATCTTCTGTGACCTCCATGGTATTGGAAGGTTTAGGATTGTCTGGGGTGGATTTTTCAATAGATTTAGTTTGTTCTCGAACAACTTCTTCAATAGCTTGTTGTGATCTACACGGTAAGTTTTCCGCAAGCATGGAAATTTCATCAGATTTGGCAATCAAATCAAGTTCTGGCTGCGTCCACGGAATATCATCAAACAAATATTTCAAAATCTCAAAAACCTCTTTTGGGGAATGGTTGCTTAAATTAGACGTGATGTTGGCACGAGTCAAGTCCTCCTTTGCTACTCTGTGCAACAAATCAAGATCATGATATGACCACGATTTTAAGTAGATTGGCATTTGCGATATATATCGATCTATAATGGAAGTACATTGTTGTGAAAAATGCATTTGTTTCTGTAAAGACGAGGAGTTCAACACAGACACATCGTTGTGACAACAGATGTAACACAAAAATCGCCATCTCCACGAATCATCTGTCAAGTGCTCCTGTGTTCTCTCAATCAACGCATCGATAGTGAGATTTGTTGTGGAAAGTAGATCCAAAACTGTAGCAAACAGCGACAGCAAAAGACCTGCCAATACATGCACAGTATCATCAGTTTTCACAATAGAGTCTAATTGCGGTAACAGATCCTCTACAGTGTTGGGCTGAGCAAGAGATGCCGTGTCCATGTAACTTTTCAAGCAACTCTCGTCTTGAGAAATGTCTGAAGTGTCAGGAGTCTCCCGCTCCAACGGAGAGAAGATTGAATCGATCATCAGATATATGATGAGGCTTGCTTATTTGTTAGCAATCTCAAGTATTTACCGCTTTATGCTGATTGTTAGAAAGATCAAATGAAAATAAACAAATTTATTATTATTTTTCATTCGCGGTTATCATTTACCATGTACAATTCTGGTGGAATTTTAATTAATGTTGGTTTATTGTTTAGGTTCGTAAGACGCGATTTTGACTAGAGAATTAGGTTAGGTCGTTGCGCCTGGGCTGACTACGTGTTAATTTTGTTATCTTGTAATGATTGTATCTGTCTCTATACTCTTTGTGAAATTTCTGTTTACATATAGAACCCAACGCGACTACTTCAGAAACGTGTCTTCAATGTTTTATACTCTACTTGATCTATAGCACCTTCGCGGTTCGCGGGATTGAAGAAACAACGTGTCCTCGCAATCCTTGTGTCTAGTTCAGTAATTGCTATAACTTGCTCGCACGAATACCATTGAGTCTGTACTTCAAGTCTTTCATTTGCTTCGATTCTGGCTTCCAGTTCTCAAATAGAGTGTACAAGTCGTTAATTTCATCGTAGCCATTTTTTGCCATTTGCTTGCTTGAATCAACAGATATTAATTTGTGCGTATTGGGCCAGTTTTTCTCCACATTGAACATCAATCCTCGTAAGCACCACGGTAAGATAAATGGATTAGATCCGATCTTTCCCACATTATACTCTTTGATGTATACTTGATTTACTACTGGTAATTTTGATATTTGTGGTTGGGGTTCATCAGCCTCATTGGAGTTACCGTAGTTCTTAAGTCCGTAGAAATCACTGAACGTACTATTGTTGTACCCAGTAAATCTTCCTTCAGTTGGAGGGATAATAATGTCATCTGTATCGAGTAAAAATTTCAATCCTAGATCGTAAACCTTCCCGTCGTTGTATATCTTGGAATGCCCACCCCCTGTCATTGGTCCTGCCAAAGTCGAACTTAATTCCTTCAATACATTATTATCGAAATATCCAATGTTCTGTAAATGACAACATATCGATACCAATTTTTCAATAAATGGTGAAGTTTGACTTGAATGGTCAATGTAGCATGCTCGATAAATATTGGGATGGAATGTATGTGATGCCAATGCTGAGTACAATGGTACCAACTGGTCGTTTATAGACCCAATGAAACATATTTTGACATTTACATTCACGATAATTTGCATCGATTCCTTGTATTCCAAAGAATGATCGCTATCAAACTTTGTCAATTCGAACAATTCCATTAATGAATCATGTTCGATAGTGGAGTATGCTTTCATGAAAAACGACTTGTCTAACCCGTAAAATGGTCCATTGTTGATCCCACACATACCTAAAATCCCAATTCTTTTGTTGTAAGGATCCTTTAAAATCCCATATTTTATTAGTCTAGCTAACAAAATTATTGTCACTACGCATCCTTGTGAATGTGCTGCCACGAAAATACAATCTGCTTCGTTAAGCTCTCTTGTCCACTTCTTCAAGATCTCCATGAAAAACCCAACTCTGTCAAAGATTTTACCTTCTCTTTCGAGAGCAATCTTTTGAATACTGATATCATTGGAATCATGTTCATTAATGAGATTGTTTTCTAAGCAGTATCGAATTATAGCTTTTTCGGCTTCGTTTGCAAATTTCAAAGAAGTACCTTTGGGTGATCCAATAAGGGGTCGGATCATTTTTGTAGGGAAGAAGCCGTGAACTCCAATGATTAAAATCTTCTTGATACGCTTCAAATCATTGGGTGTTTGAGATATGATATCATTTGAGGAAATGGTGTGTGCTTGTTGGGATTGCTGGGTTCTTTTATGATTGATTAACAAATTACCCATTGCGTCATCAGTAATAGAAATGCTGTTTGGATCGTCACCTTCTTCGAATTGATTTGCAGTATCAAACTGCTTGTTGAAATTGGGTAAGCATGCTCGTTTATGGTGAGGCAATTTTGTTAGACTTTTGCCATATAACCTGTAGGTCTTTTCGTATAAAAGATTCCATTCTTGTTCGACTTGGTTTTCATTTGGTTTCACTTGGTCTTTCAACACGCTTGTTAATGATTGGGATCCAAAGCCCAATCGTGACGACAAGGTGTTTAAATATTGTCTCCAATTCTTGATATCCACTTTTGGCGCAAACGCATTATTTGGGTTCGATGTAGTCTCTGATACCATAATCGGCACAAGGCTCGCCCTCCTGGTTGGTAAACAATCGTTCCAGTCCGGAACAATGATATTATCACGAATATCTTCATTTTTATGGGTGTTAATCTGATTAAATTGCTTTGACGTATCGTGAGGCTTATACAACACCGCATCATCTACATTATCCGGTTGAATATCGTCAGTGAATTCCTTCTTCAATGGATGAGTGGACAGCACAATTGTATTTGCATAATGAACATTGGCCCTTGGCTTTTTATCCTGTTTGTTTTCGGTTTGAGAAGCCTGATTTTTCGTGTTGTTCGAGCTATTCCAAAATGCCCATGACGACTTCTTTTTACTACTGTCATCGGTATCTTCCACTTCATCTCCATTATCATCGGGCAAAAACTCGTCATCCTGGTGTTCTTCGTTCTGGGATTGTTCTTCCCGAACCACCACCGCTTCCGTAGTGTCAGAATCCGGGGAACCACCTCGCCAAGTTAACCATCTAGATGGCCTGAACTTAGGCAGCCCATTAGTACTGGCTGCACCATTAGTGCTATTGGTACCATTGCTCTGGTCTGCTTGGTCCAAACGGTCGACATGGTCGTCAGGAGCCCCAATATCGTCCCCATTGATATCTGGGGTATCACCCATTGAATTCTTTGAGTCACTCGCCACTATGTTACTCTTGCTCAAGTCTCCTGATGAAGTCCACAGGGGGATCCAGCTACCTGATTTCTGATTTGCCATTAAAAACCAGTAGGATTATAACTATATTACCACAATGTGAAAAGATAGAAAGAATGTGATTTTACAAAGAAAAGAATAAGATTGTCGACTTGTCGCAAAAACAGTAAAGCAAACACCCCTCAGATCTGGTAATTGGCACAGAGATATGAGCTTGAAAAATCTAACTAGAAGAAGTAGAGAAAAGGAAGAAAAATTTCGTTGCAACAATACTCTTAAAACGGCAAAGAATAAAAATGATATACTATTAAAGTAACTGTGCGAAAGGCCAGTAACTGGGGAAATTACCCCGGTCAAGCCCGCACCGCAGTGCGAACGCAGGTCAACTTCTGTGCGAGTCCCAGTCTGGTTCCTGCCTACGCATCTGAAAATCCACCAGAGCCATGTGATAATGCTTGTGAAACAGGAATTCTGGCCAGAGTAGAGACGTAGAATTGAAGAACCCGTGGGGTGCTACACTAATGTATGCAATTCTAACTGGTTTCTACTGACATTTCTATTTGTATGTGTTTAGTGATTTTCTACAAGAGATCTGTACTTGTTAAGTGCTTCGAGGTCGGTAGCAGAACCACCACACACGATAAAAATCACAGTATCGTCAGGGCCCAAATCTCCGAATGGCAAATCAGACAATAATCTCGTCGCGTAAGATATCGTTGCTCCGCATGACGGCTCGACTATCGTTCCAAACATATCGTAAAAGTCTACCGATCCAGCGATTGCATCTAAATCGTCGATGACTTTGACGTAGGTCTTTATATCTTTGTTGTGGTAGTTGTCAAACGATTTCTGGCTCAAGTAAGGCGAGCCGAGAGTGGTGACCAACGTATTGACTTCGACTTGAACCACCTTGTTTTGTAGCAATGCTTGCGAAAACTTGGGAGCCTGTTTTGTTTCAACTGTCAAAATGGGAATTGAGAGATTGTTCTGAGTTAAGCCCTGGTAAATCCCGTTGTATAGACCTCCTCCACCGCAACTACACACAATACCCTTTACTTTGGTGATGTCGTCGACGTCATTGACGAGATCGTCAATGATGGTGGCATGGCCGTCCCAGATCAATGGATTGTCAAACGGATGAACATAGATAGGATACACCGACTCGTCGACTTGGGAAATGAGCGTCTGAACATGAGCATCGGCCTCGCCCCAGTGTTTTCCGTGAACAATCACAGTTGCGCCTAGCGACTTCAACGTTTCTCTTACCGTAGGCGATGAAGTGATGGGAAGCACCACCGTACAAGCGATATTGTAGAATTTCGACCCGTAGGCAGCAGCAATTCCAGCGTTACCACCTGATGACGAAAACGCAACAACCGTCTTGTTCAGGTTTTCAGCGTCAATAATGGACCTGTAGATCAAGTTTCCTATACCTCGCAACTTGAAACTCTGACATGGCTGTTCGTACTCGTTCTTGAAAAGCACTTTGAACTGCGTTCCTAAGTTCTTCGTCACATCAGTGAGCGACGTTTTGACAAATGGTAAAGACATGGTGATTAATAACACTATGTTCTCCACTAGTTCGATAATGCCTTATCTACGCCTTTTTCGGACTTGTTCGTCAACACGCCGCACATCATGTTGGCCACACAATCACAGTTTGTTTCTATGCGACTTAGACAAACACTCTTGACGCTTTTGTGCTCATTCCGTCCGTTTATTCTTTCGTGTTGTTTGGCACAGTTGTATTAGTCTTTACTTTAATATGTCGTTTTGGTTTGTGGTGGCTGCCGTACCGCTGTTTTCTTCTGGGGCTCTCCGCATCCTGTTTTCTGTCGTCCTCTGTCTACTACCACATTCTGCACTTCTTTAAATCACTGTACGGTCTTTTGTTTTTGGCATATTCTCTTTTGCAGCCGTGATATTTTCTTACTGCGTTGCTATGTTTGATGATTAACTTGGTTCGCTGGTGGTCACTCTATACTGATCATTTCCAAATGTTTGTACCGTGAATGCTAGTATTGTTTCGTACTCTGACTGTAAGTTTGGGTTGGGTACCATCTTTGTTTTTAAAGCAACTATTCTTTGAGGTTTATAGGCTCTTGCTGCCCAGTAATGCCGTTTGTATTACAACCCATCTTCATGCATCAGTATCGCCAACTACGGTTTCTCTTTGTACAATTGTAAGCTCGTAAATCGTGTAACGACAGACCCATTCCCATTGCCCCAAATCAGCTCCCAAATTTGTACGAGGCTAGCAATTCGACACCAACAATTTGCATTCAACTTCAACTGCGTCACCGTATTTCTACCTGAGATCTTCCTGAGATCTTCTACCTGAGATCTTCTACCTGAGATCTTCTACATTGGCTATATTTCGCCAACCTAAAATCCTCAGCATCATTAACAAACTACCGTTGGCTACGATCAGATAGAATAAAGCAAACAGACAGTTTTATTCCCACGGGCTACATCCCTTTAAACCACGGGACAATTCGCATTCGCCCCTTTCATTGCGAACAACCGATTTGTTCCTCAATCTCACATTACCACTTTGTATGTTTCATTTTTACACTTTATACGCTCTTCACCTTTTATCCAGATTCACTGATTTCTAGGTAATTCGGTGTAACTATTTCTCTCTTTTACTAGGCATATCATTCTTGGCTGTTCTTTAGTACATACACTGTATATATTGTTCACATTGCCAATTTACTGCGTACATCTTCCTCTGGGGCCTGTGTCTATTTATCCTTATTTTCTTTCCCTCTACTTCTATCTTCTTGTGTTTGCGATGGGCAGAAAGGGTTCTAACAAGAGTTCAAAGTTCGACGTCGTGTCTCCCGAGATCGAAGACGAGATTATACAATGTTATTCGCTGTTAACATCCGACGATCTATCCCTTCGTCAATTGCCAGAGTTCTTTCAGCAATTAGGCATCCAGCCTTGTTTTGTTAACGACATAGAGCAATGTATTGAGTATTATTACACTGTCCTTGCACCACTTCAGAAGGTGTCGATGACAAACAGAAAACACTACACTACGTTGAATATGATCAGCAGTTTCACCATATCGCCTGCCATCACTAAACTTGAAG
>ERZ778017.624-NODE-624-length-45541-cov-92.899068_pt1 | contig 45541 bp, 48 predicted proteins | sample MGYA00375747_ERZ778017 | MGnify/ENA primary metagenome ERZ778017 (study PRJEB29350, sample SAMN05509838) | bioreactor metagenome | biome: bioreactor; material: wastewater | place: South Africa: University of Cape Town | collected 2014-03-17 ...
CGGCTGCTCGGCGGCGCTGGATGCACAGCATTACCTAGCGGCGCTCGGCGAGGCGTCGATATGAGCGCGCTCGTCTGGTACCTGTTGGGGCTGGCCACACTCCCGGTCGGCTGGCTGCTGCTCATCGTCGTCGTCAACTTCGCGGCATGGACGGGGAAGGACGACCACCTGTACGCCTGCCTGTTCTGCGCGATCATCTACGGTGAGCGGCCCGCGACACGACTCGTTATGCGCGTCTTGCATAGCTACATCGCCTGCCCGGTCATCCGAGGCGGGGATCGAGACTCCGGCCGCCGCGGACGAGCATGGGCGGCGATCTCCGACCCGGAGAAGAAGCGAATGGGCGCAAAAGTGCATGACCTGTTCGACGCCAGGCGAGAGAGGCTAGCAGGGGGGTGCCATTCGGCCGCTGCACACGTACGACCCATGAGCTACGCAACGGAGGCACCTATGACGATCGACATTCGGGACGACTACGAAGCTGCAGTCCGACGCGCGACCGAAGCGGCCGGGTCCTACTACGACGGAGACATCGAGCTGATGTCGGACGCCGAGTACGACCGGCTCGTCGATGACGTCGCGCGAACAGAGGAGAGCCACCCGGATTGGAAGATCGACCACCACCTGTTCGATCAGGTTGCGGCCGGGACCAGTGCCGGAGGCGACACAAAGCACACGACTCCGATGCTGTCCCTCGACAAGGTGACCGACGACCCACAAGCGCTGGACGAGTGGCTTGGTTCCATTGATTGCCCAGTGGTCGTGGAGCCGAAACTCGACGGCATGGCCGTCCGTGCAGTCTATCGGAGCGGGAAGCTGGTGCAGTTGGTGACTCGCGGCGACGGCACCACCGGTGAGGACATTACGGCGCAGCCGAACCCGATCACCGGCTTGCCCGAAGAAATCGGCCAGAAGCTCGACTTCGAAGTCCGCGGAGAAATCTACATGTCGAGCCCACAGTTTGTGCGGGCCAACGAGATTCGCGCGGAGCACGGCGAGAATGCATTCGCCAACCAACGCAACGCAGTCGCCGGCTCGATCCGCCGGCAGCGCGGGGATTACGCGGTGCCGCTGTCGTTCGCTGCCTACGATCTGGTGGACACCGGATCGGCGCACCTCGTCGCGATCGAGGATTCTGTCATCGAGGCGTTCGGCACCATCGCAGCGCGTGGTACCTACAGCCGCCGCATCGACTTTCTGCACCAGTCGCTGTTCGGAACAGCCGCCAGGCTGCTCTCCTTCGCGCTTGGCAGCGCCGAAAAGACCTACATGGACACCGAATCGGTCGTTTCGGTGCACGGGCGCGAAGGCATCGCCGTCACCGACCCGGTCGAGGTCATCGCCCGAGTGAAGATCCTCGAAGCCGAGCGGGAAGATCTCGGCTACCCGATCGACGGAGCCGTCATCAAGGCCGACAACTACGCGGACCGCTCCCGACTCGGAGCCACGTCCCGCGCGCCGCGCTGGGCGCTGGCGTACAAGTTCCCGGCGAAGGAACTCACTGCCGTCGTCCAGGACATTGAAGTCTCGATCGGACGCACCGGCAGGCTCGCGCTGCGCGCCCGCATCAACCCGACAGTCGTGGACGGCTCCGTCGTCTCTTACGCCTCGCTGCACAACGTCTCGTGGCTGCAGGACGAAGACATTCGCATCGACGACACTGTCATTGTCAAGAAAGCCGGGGATGTCATCCCGAGAGTCGAGTCGCCAATTCTGTCGCGACGCCCCGAGCACGCGGTGCGCTGGCAGCCGCCAGCAACCGACCCTGCAGGCAACCCGTGGGACAAGTCGACCCTGCTGTGGCGTTCGATCACACCGGAACTGTCGGTGGCAGCCAGGCTGATCTACGCCGTCAGCCGGGATGCGCTGGACATCGATGGCATGTCCACCGCGATCGTCGAGGCGCTAGTCGAGTCTGGCCTGAACGATATCGACGAACTGCTCCTGCTGGGCGAAACCGACCTCATCGACCTGACGACCAAGGACGCCGCGGGCAAGGAAAGACGAATCGGCGAATCAACAGCCAAGCATCTGGTTAACCAGATCGGGAAGGCGCGCCGAGCGCCGCTGGCCAGGATCATCACCGCACTGGGCATCCGGGGAACCGGGCGCGCCATGTCTCGCCGTATCGCTGCTCGTTTCGGCTCGCTTCACGAGCTGCGCGCGGCAACCGAAGCCGAGCTACAAGAAGTCGAAGGCATCGGCGACAAGAAGGCGCAGCTCATCGTCTCAGAACTTGCCGAGATGGGACCGCTGATTCGCCGGATCGAGGCGATCATGGCCGAGAACGCCGCCCAGGACGGGTCCGAAGCCGCCGGCGAGAACCCGCCTTCGTCTGCTGCCCAGGCGAACGACTCGACCCTCTCGGGCATGACGATCGTCGTCACCGGATCGATGAAAGGCAGTGCGCTTGATGGCCTTTCCCGCAACGAGATGAACGAGCTCATTGAGCGAAGCGGTGGAAAGTCCTCGGGATCGGTGTCGGCCAAGACCTCTCTCCTGGTGTGCGGTGAGGAAGGCTCGTCGAAGTGGGCCAAGGCCAAGAGTCTCGGCGTGCCGATTGTTACCCCGGGCCAGTTCGCAGCAATGATCGGGAAGGCGCCGTCGAATGTCTGACCGGAACGATCCGGCGCAGGTTGAGAGGTACGCCGAGAGGATCCTGAGCAGCCAGGACGTGCGCTTCGGTTCTGTAGCGATGAACTCTAGACGCGGCGACGGATTACTCGAACCCGTCCCTCCTCTGCAGGTCGCCGCGGTGCTGCACACGCTGGCTGACTACACGCTGAACACGCACATGCTCACCGTCGCTCACCAGCACTTGATGGCAAGACCCGACGATGGCGACTTCGACCGTGAAGGAACGAGTCTCGGCCGATTCTTCCATGCCCTCGCTGACCAAATCGAACGGCAGGAAATCGCGGATCCGGCGATCTGCGAACCGGGTGGGCGCGACCCACGCACCAGCAGCCTGTACCAGTTCTTGGAGGATTACGACAAGGATCGTGGCGACGGCTTCTTCGACTGGCGAGCCGGCGGCGAAGGGGACAACGGCGAGGCTCTCATGGACGCACTGGACGCTTTTTTCGCCCGGGGTGCCAGTGGGGAAGAAGACTTGCCCGACGTTGCCGAGCCGTAAATGGGGCACCGTCGGGGGTGCCAGACCGATCCCGCACATGGTAGGGACATGAGCAACCAGGACGCGGCAACGACCGCCACCACGACCAAGGCCATGCCTCACATGCGCGCACTCGCCGCCGCGATCCGCGCCAACATCCCGACGGTCCTCTGGGGAGACCCGGGTGTCGCGAAGACCGCTTCGTTGACCGCTTTCGGCAAGGCCTCCGGTTTCCACGTCGAGACAGTCGTCGGCTCAGTACGCGAATCGACCGACTTCATGGGGCTGCCGTTCGAGGACGACGGCACCGTCAAGTACACGACTTTGTCGTGGGCCCGCCGTGTCGCGGAGGCCGACAAGGGCCTCCTGTTCTTCGACGAACTGACAACCGCGCCACCGAGCGTGCAGCGCGCCATGCTTCGCATCCTGCAGGAGCGCGTGGTCGGCGAATTCCAGTTGCCCGACTCCGTATCTATCGTCGCCGCGGCGAACCCGGCCTCGGTGGCCGTCGATGGCTGGGACCTACCGGCCCCAATCGCCAACCGGCTCATGCACGTGGACTGGAAGTTCGACATAGATGCCTGGTTCGCCGGTGTGATGACCGGATTCGAGGCAACCCGCCCGCAGACCATCGAAAGCATTCTCGGAGTGGGCAGCACCGAGCACCGGGTGAAGGTGCGCGCCGAGATCACCACATTCCTGCGCTCACATCCGAATCTACTTCACAAGATGCCATCCGATCCGGTCACTGCCGGCAAAGGCTGGCCGTCGCCTCGATCGTGGACTAACGCGATGGCGGTGCTCGGTGAACTCGACCCTGCAGACGAGGATGCCGCGCTCCTGGTGCTCATCGGCTGTGTCGGTGAAGGTGCCGCTACGGAATACCTGGCGTGGCTCGTCACAACAGACCTGTATGACCCAGCTGAGGTATTGGCCGACCCGTCCATTGTCGACTGGCGAGGCAGCCGCCCGGATCGCCTGTTCGCTTTGGTGTATTCAATCGCCGCAATTTTGCAGATGAGCGGCGTCACCGAGAAGAAGTGGCGGCAGTCCGTCGATGTGATGGTCGCCTGTGCCGAAGGTGGCCGTCCTGACGCCGCAGCGCCAGCGGTCAAGATCCTTATCGACTTGAAGCCGAAGAAAGTGGCTCTGCCCGAGACATTGCGCGCCGCGTTCTCCGACCTGTTCGCCGCCGTCGGCAAGTGGGAGAACGCGGCATGAGCGCAGACCCGACACCGGAGGAACTTGCGGATCTAGACGAGCAAGTTGCCGATTTCACCAGCCGGCAACTTGCCGTACCCGAGGGTGAACGACAGATGCTGCATGGAGACAAGTTCTCCAGCCCGATTGGGGAGCCGGCCGGGCAACCAGAACTGACCGTCACTCAAGAGTTGATAATGGAGCTGCTTGCCGCGAGGGACCGGCTAGGTGGCCTGTGGTGGCCGCGGCAGAAGAGGCTACGCGATGGTCGAAATGGCTCACTGCGGAGCCAGGCCAAGGTAGGTGTGGCATCATGAAGGGTGGCCAACGGCACGGACCACATATCGATCACTAGACGCATCGACACCGCCTCGCTCGCTCTCGTCATCTTTGGTAGTCGCACACGGGTGAAGCATGGATGAGTACACGTCGACGATGGATGACCTCCAAAGTCCTTACGTTCACAATCGAGATTGCGGAGCACATGCCCGGGATTGAAGGTAGCGATGGGTGACCGGAACTTCGAGCTGCGTTCGGCTAGTAATTCAACAGGCAAGCCAATAGCGAATATTGACGACGGGTTGTACAAGCTTACCGAGCTGCAGGCTAGGGAAGACAAGCTCGTTAAAGCTTTGAAACCATTATTCATTGGCTTCCTATTTACGTTAACTATTGGGACCATCTGGTTCGCGGTCCTGCTCTTTTCCGATCCGATCTGGTTCGGTTGGGGAAGTTATGCACTTTCGGAGACTGCATTCTCGCGGATTCTGTTTGTCTTCGTGAAGGCCGCCACGGTGGTTACCGCCGTCGGTATTCTGATATGTGTCACTGGAATCATCGTCACGGAAAAGGCTATGAAATCAAAAGGCATAGGAGATTAACAGTTACCTTCGGTCTGGACGCTAGCGTAGATTTGCCAGGCCCCATCCCAATATGACTTCCTCGTCCCCTGCCTAGCCTTCAGCGGAAGGGGGTGCCAGTGTTCGACCTCGCATGACCAAGTCATGACAGTCAGCACAAGCAACGACGGCGGGGAATCTACCAACCGGCCTAGAGCTGCCGCACTGATCGGTGTCGGAGGCTATGCCACGGCCGGAAAAGACGCACTCGCGGACTTCCTGGAAGAGCGCGGCTTCTCCCGCACGACAATGAGCGCACCCATGGTCGAGGCGTTGACGCTGCTCGACCCGTTCATACCGCTCGATGACGGATCATCAGTTCGATTCACGGACCTTGTGGCCGACCGCGGGTTGGTTGAGACGAAAAAGCTCCCCGAAGTCCGCCGGCTGCTGCAGGTCATGGGAACTGAGGTCGGGCGCAACATGTTCGGCCAGGACGTTTGGGTCGACGCAATGACGCAGCGAATCGACCCATCGGTCGACACCGTGATCACCGGTATTCGTATTTCGAACGAAGCCCGCGCAATCACATCTCGCGGTGGACTACTGGTCTGGGTCAACCGACCGGGAGTCGGCCCAGTGAACGGGCATGAGTCCGAGGTGACCTTGGGGCAGGCCGACTTCGACGTCGTCGTCGAGAACGACGGCACGCTCAACGATCTGCGGGCCCGGGCGCATGAACTCCTGACCCTGTCGCCGGCCCTCAATCGGCTTGGTGCACCTGGCGCGACCATCGTTGGCGCCACGCGAAAAGGACTGTCTTGGTCTGTCGATGATGTGCTCACGGACGGCGGCCAACCTCTTAGCCCGTTCGGCGTCTCAGCCTCCGCAGTTGCGCCATGTACGCGTGATAGTCGGCAAGGCGCTGCCCACGAGACCGGATCAAGGGAGGCGTGATGGCGGGTCGCCCGAACAAGAACCAGCTCGCAGCACTGCACGCGGTCGCCGACGGGCGCGTCCAGTGGGGATCGGCATACCCGGCACGCGACCGACGTCTAGGTGTTTCCGGAGTGAACGAGTTCCTGGTCGACGGGATAGAGGTATACGGGCAGCAGAAGTCCGTATACGCAGCTCTGTCCCGTCGCGAGCTAATACGGGAGCGCACGGAAGACATCGAAACCGAAGCGGCGCCGCCGGAAGATCGCCGCTACACGAACATCATCGGAGTCGTCACCGTCCACCACCTGCCGGAACGTCAGGTTCCGGTCGATCCCGGATGGCGAGTCGCCGTAGAGCTCACAGCGACGGGCCGGGCCATGCTTGATCGCGAAAGAGAACGACCCGTGACAGCGGATCAACACGACGTCGGTCGAGGCGGGAGCCATCAGTGCATCTGTGACGGTGCGACTTTCTTCTCCAATGAGGCGAACGCCGCTCGCTTCCCGTTCCTCGTCCATCCCGACTGTCCGATGCACTGGAGGGTGGGTAGTCGTGGATGAGGAGGTGGCCGCATACGACGGCACGTACGACCGGTTCATCTGCCCGGCATGCACGGAGATCTTCGAAGTTGAGTCCGACGCGCGCGGCAGCGAAGTCATCTGCGACGCCTGCGGATGGGAGGGGAGAGCCGGTGAGTAGAGACGAAGCAATCGATCCTGCCGCTTCACCCAGGCCCTGGACTATCGACGACCGAGAGGAGCCCGACGGCGTGGTGATCCGTGACGCGAACGAAAACCCAATAGCTGCCTGTCCCGACTGCGGTGTGCGCGCGAGTTTTCACATCGCCGACGCCGAGATGATCGTGAGCCTGGTGAACGGGTTTTGCTAGCGGACATCGATGAGAAGTACGGCTGGTAAACGCGGTAGAGAAGGGCTGTGCGAAATGGCGAGCCACAAATGCCCCGGATGCGGGGAGGGCAGGGTGCCGGCGCATATGCTGGCCTGCAATAAGTGCTGGTTTCGGCTGCCGAAGTGCCTGCGGGACGACATAGTCTTTTCGTGGCGACACGACCACGAGAACCACCGGCATTTCGTCGCCGACGCAATCGAGTGGTTCGTGGAGAACTCACGGTCACCGCGTTAGAAATGCGCTTCGCTTGGCACGGGCGCGTCGAGGTTTAGGAAAAAACCCGATGGGAATGCTTGACTGGTTGCTCGACAGCAACGGTAGAAAGTGGCAGACGAAGGCGTTTAGCCGCGCACTGGACGCATATCGAGTCGGTGATCGGATGCCGGGACCACCGTCCACCTACCAGGTTGAAGTTCTTGGTCCAGATCTGGATCGACGGGTGGCGACAGTACGCGATGGCATCCTCGTCCGAGTGCCGGACTTTCGGGACGAGACGCTGCTTCTGGTGTCGTACTCCGGACCCGCTCCTGGGAGTGTGAAGGGCAGTCTATGTCGGCGGTTTGACGGCGAAGACGGCGAGGCTGACCTGGGCGCCATATCCGGATTCTGCATGCTACTTGCCACGCATAAGGCTCATGCGTGGACGTACCGTCAGCGAGCCGACGCCGGCCACCACGTCGCCTCCCACGTTGATCTGGACGCCGTGCACCACTGCCCGGGTGTTGCACACGATCACGAGATCGCCTGCTGCGCCGAACACGGCACCCACGTGACGCCGCACCGCGGTTGCCTGCTGCGCTGATCTGGGGGGGGTGCCGGGCTGATGCCGCACACTGGTCGGTCATGAGCACCTACAACCTCTACTTTGCCGCCCAGGCATCGCAGTCGATCGAGGTCGAAGCCGACAGCCTGGAGGAGGCCGAAGAGCTGGCCTACGGGCAGGTGGAAATCTACGCGAACGTGAGCAACAACTTCGATATCGGCGACGCCGAGCTGCAGGAGGAGTACTCGACATGCGACGGGGAGCCACTGCTACCCGAGAAGGCGCTGGAGCCAACTTCGAACGACGGGGAACTCGAAGCGCTGCGACGGTTCGCTGCCACGATTCGCGACATGGTTGCTGGCGAGTACTCCACCTGGGACCGCGATAAGAAGCTCGGCCAGCCGCCGTACGACAAGGATGCACTGGTGAGGTGGGAGTCCGTGCACGGCCATGATGTCCGGCTCAAGTGCTTTCCCGAATTCGGCTGCCAGCTGCTCCTTGACCCAGAGGACGTCATCGACGCGCTCGCTGAGCTGGAAGCCGTCTCGAAGACAGCGAGCTGAAGCGTGACCAGAAACTCGAAGGATCAATAACCATGGCTTCGAATTGCCCGTACTCGAACACCTGGGCCCTTCGTGGATACAAGGGAACCTGCCCATCGTGCGGAAAGAAGGTCTCAGTCCGGAGCGACGGCAAGCTCGCCGTTCACAAAGGCCGCCCAACACGCTCGGGCAAGCAATGACCGATTCGGTGTTCCGCCCCGGCGACCGGGTTGTCACGCCCGAGGGCCCCGGAACCGTCATCGAGACGTCTGGAGAGCTCGCGCACCTCTACGCTCGGTTCCCGGTGTGGGTGCGAGTCGACAAGCTCGCCGGCCAGGTGTTCTCCTGCTTCGGGTTCGACGAGCGAAACGTCTGCGCCGAGACGGAAGCGTACATGGGGCGCCACCGCACATAGATCAGGTATGACGACCGATCAGAAGAGACACCCAAAGGGCACCCCGGCATCCAAAGGCGGCAAGTTCGCTCCGCAGCAGCATGCCGAATCTGGAGTCAGCCTGGACAGCGCGTCAACGCCACTCGTTGCCAGAGTCGACTGGGTGGAGACGCCTTCCGGAAAGGTTTCCCGTGCCACCAAGGACGGGTTCAATCTCGTGGTCCTTGCCGAATCCGGCTACTGGGAGGCCAGCACCGCCGACGGACTTCACACGATCACGGGGCAAGGGGCGTCCGCGGAAGATGCTCGGCAGCAGGCGATCGACGCCATCGCAATGCTCAAGATCGATGAGCGGGCGAGATCAGAGGAGGAACGCTACGGGCGCATCAGCGTCCGCGAGGGATCCACCACGCCGTGGGGCAGAGCTCAACACGTCGAGAACCTCGCTCCCGGCGTCGCCTTTGCATCCACCGCCGGCCACGGCGGATACAAGCTTTCCCAGCAGCGCAACAAGCAAGTGCATCCGGCATGGAGGCGTAGGGGCGGCTGGTACGAGGAGGACTGCGAGCGCTATATCGTCGAGCACACTTTCCGCAACGAGGACTGGGTCGAGATTTCGGATGAAGACGCAGAGCAAGGTGCTCGAAGGTTCTTCCCCGGGGAGTTCGACCTGGCTTCCAATAGGAAGTGAGCTCGATCGGCGGCGCCGCCCCGTTGGCACGCCCGTATCCATGGGCGGCCAGGTCGCCGAGAATCACCACGACGGATCCGGAAGTCGCACTTGTGAACGCCGAGTTTTCGCCCACGTGCGCGCGAATCCTCTAGTCACGAGGTAGACCTGCCCATCCCGCATATAGATCGGATATGAGCAGACAGCGAAGGGTTTCCGCAGGGGTTCCAACCGGCGGTCAATTCGCGACGCAGCAACACTATGCCTCAGAAGTGAGCTTGGCAGCGCCCACCGATAGCTCCACCATGCGGGTCAACCGGCACGGCGACATGGAATGGCGAAACGCCGCCGGCGAGTATCACCGTGAAGACGGGCCGGCGATTGAGAACGCCAACGGTGCGAAACAGTGGTTCCGAAGCGGAACACGCCATCGCGACGACGGACCGGCGATAGAACGTCCGGGCGGTAACAACGACTGGTACCGCAACGGCAAACTGCACCGCGACGACGGACCGGCAATCGATTGGAAAAACAGCACAAAGCAGTGGTACCGAGACGGCGAGCGCGTCGAGCCACCCGAGCAAAGATAGGCCATGAACATGCAGAAGCGAGTCCAATCCGGCGTGCCCGCGGGCGGCCAGTTCGCACCGGACACGAAAGGCGAGTCCGATGTGACGCTGCTGACCGATCCGGCCAGCGACCCGATCGCAGCGGAGATCGATGATTCGCGAGTGCTTGCGTACTACCGGAACCTTGACGATGAGAACAAGAAGTTGTTCGCGGTCATCACCGATCCTGAGAACTTCGACGACGGCGTGGCCCGTTCGCGGCAGGACGTGATCGACGAGATCGAAGAGACCTACGGCGCAATGGAAGGCTCCTACGAGCTCGGACAAGCTGAAGAGGTATTCCATCGACTGCGCCGCGGTTACGAGCGACAATTCGTAACATCGTCACAGCTCGCGGTCGGTGAGCCGCGGTTCTCCTTCGAGTCGGACGGGGAGGGGGTGGATGGCTACTCGATCGCCGTTTACACCGGCCGGCACGGCGACTTCACCTCGATCTCGGAGTATCGCGACACCGGTGACATCACCTACGACCCCGAGTCCACCGGAATCAACGCGGCCATGAACTACGCACAGTCACTAGACGGAGACCTGCGCCGACTGAGCAAGAAAACCCAAAAGACCGGAATGCTTCCGGTGTCGGCGAACGACTCCGTCTACGCTGAGGAGCTTGTCATCATCCGCTCGGAAGATACAGGCGTCCAGATCTATATGGGCACGATCGGCGAGATTCCCGACGCACTACCGGACGGCAACTACGCCGCCACCGATGGAGATGGCCAGCCGGTATCGATCAGCCTTGCAGGCGGGTTCATCAACGCGGAGCGCGAGCCAGATACTCAGACAGCACCGTCACGCGCTGCGGCGCGCGCCGAGCATGTCATGAATAGATGGGTGGACGCCGACGAGGAGCCGCAGACGAAGCTGAAAGATGCGCTGACCGACCTTATGCACTGGGCTGATGCGCGAGGCGTCGACCTGGATGAGGCTCTTGACCGGGCACGGTGGATGCACGAGGACGAGAAGAAAAACCCCCACTGACGACTTGTCGTTGGTCAGCTCTTAGCACGCTCCTGTGCGCGGCAACAATGCAGCACTGCATTTCACCAGGCTCAACATCGACTCGGACAAGACCCTGACCGTACACAGGTGCGACAAGAAGTCGGTTAGCGGACGGAGACTGTCGGCCTCGAAGACTGACCTACGGGAGGCGCACCCAGAGGCTCGCCCACAGCTGCTATCGCGCTACCGGTGCGGCCGCGTGGAAGGAAAGCTAACCCCGCTGTTCACGGTCACGGTACATTCTTCGGGGGTGCCATCAACCTGCCGCACACATACCTGATGAGCTGCATGTCGGGTCAGAAGCAAGAACTGTGGACCCACGTCAGCGAGGATAGGAGAGCGCCGAGAATGCTATTGCCCACCATCGCGTCACAAGCGCGCGCTGTCGTCTGGGCCGGCTTCGGTGCGCCAAGGTGATGGAGCACGGCGATGAGCAATGAACTGACCGCGCTACTGGCGCGCATCGAAGAACTGGACCCGGCCACCGCCAAAGAAATTGGCCGGCACATCGAATTGTTGCAGAGCAGACGCGAGTTCGGACTGAACTTCGAGCGTCACATGCCCGAGTCGGTCGCTCTGACGGGGCGTCCCATCTCGGTCGGAGACAAGGTCCGGTTCCTTCCGCCGAGGGGTGAGGTTTCTGCCGACTCGGACGCTACGTGGCTCGTCACCGACATAACGGGGCCCAAGAGCAAGCGGATCGCCTGTCTCGTCGACCCGAAAACGAAGGACGAAGCGGATCGTGCGGTTGACGACCTCGTGTTCATCGCAGACTTTCGCGCCCCGATCTACCCAGGCCTGATCTCAACCGGGAAGGTCGAGCGCGGCGGAGACAAGCCCTTCCACGCTGTCATCAACGCCGAGAACTACCACGCGCTCGAAGCGATGCTATTCACCTACCAGGGGCAGGTCGACTGCATATACATCGACCCGCCGTATAATACTCGGGCAAATGACTGGAAGTACAACAACGACTTTGTTGATCCTGGCGACTCCTACGCGCACTCGAAGTGGCTTGCATTCATGGAGCGGCGGCTGAAGATTGCCAAGAAGCTGCTGAATCCGAGCGAGTCGGTTCTGATCGTGACTATCGACGAGAAGGAAGTACATCGTTTGGGCCTTCTACTGCAACAAACATGCCCAGAGGCCAAGATTCAGATGGTGTCGATTTTCATAAATCCAGCCTCTGTGGCAAGGGACGGCTATTTTGGTAGGTCTGACGAATATGCGTTCTTTGTGATGTTTGGATCGGCAGGTGCTCGCCCACTGCCATTAAAGGACGAATGGGTGACGTCGAAGGGGAGAACGCATCGCGGCGAGATTCGTTGGGACCTACTTCGAAAGTCAGGAAGCTCTCCCACCCGTGATGGCCACCCTGAGACCTTCTACCCATTTTTCGTCACTAGCGATGGGAGTCGTTTCCATAGCGTTGGTGATCCAATCGGTGTAGGGGTATCAAGATCTGATACTTCACCACCTCCTGGCACATTCGCCGTTTGGCCCATACGCAGGGACGGCAGTGAGGGGCGGTGGCGTCTGAAGCCTGAAACGGTGCGTAAAGTCTTAGCTGAAGGATGCTTGCGACTAGGTTCAATCAACGGTGAGAATACGCCCATTTACTATCTGGCGGAAGGTGAGCGAAAGAAAATAGCCGAAGGATTCTATGACGTCTTAGGAAACCGCGAAGATGGATCGGTCATCACCGACTCTGTTGAGGTATCGGAGCGGCTTATGGTGCCTAGTTCGCAATGGAGGCTAAGTAGTCACGACGCGACACAGAATGGCACTCGACTACTATTGAAGATCCTGCCAGATCGAAAATTTCCGTTTCCAAAATCTCTTTACGCTGTCGAAGACAGTCTTAGATTCTTCGTTTCCGCTAAACCAAACGCTCTTGTCGTCGACTTTTTCGCTGGTTCTGGAACCACCGCGCACTCTGTGATGCGTCTGAATCGGCAAGATGGTGGGCGACGTAGATCGGTGTCGGTCACGAACAATGAGGTAAATGATCAAGAAGAGAAGCTCCTTAGAAAAGGGTTGCGTCAAGGCGACTCAGACTGGGATGCACTGGGGATATGCGAACACATAACGAAGCCACGCATTAGTGCTGCAATCACCGGTCTTACCCCGGGCGGCGACCCGATAGCGGGTGACTACAAGTTCACGGACGAGTTTCCGATGGCCGATGGCTTCGAGGAGAACGTCGAGTTCTTCACCTTGACGTACGAGAATCCGGCCTTGGTGGAGGTGGACCTGGCGTTCGAGCGGATCGCACCGCTGTTATGGATGCGAGCGGGCTCCGAGGGGCGACGGATCGATGATCGATGCGACACGTTCGACGTGGCGGATAGGTACGGTGTGCTGTTTGACGTCGATTCGGCCAGCCCGTTCCTGTCAGCCATCGAAAAGGCCACAGGAGTCCGAGTCGCCTACATCGTGACCGACGACGAAGTTCAGTATCAGTCGATCGCCGGACAGCTACCAGACGGCGTCGAATCCGTGCGCCTGTACGAGTCGTACCTGCGTACCTTCCAAATCAACACCGGGAGGAACTGACCGTGCGGTTCACGCTGAAGGACTACCAGACGACCGCGGTTGCGCGGATCATTAAATCCCTGACGTACGCCCGGCAGGATTGGCACGGTAGGCAGCAGCGGACAACCTTCGCGTTGTCGTCGACCACCGGCTCGGGCAAGACCGTGATCGCAGCGACCGTGATCGAGGCGCTTCTGCACGGGAGCGACGAATTCGATATCGAGCCGGACCCGTCGGCCGTGGTGCTGTGGGTGTCGAAAGATCCTTCACTGAACGAACAGACCCGCAGCCGATTCATCGAGTGCGCCGACCGGATCCCGATCGGTGACATGGTGCTCCTCGACAAGACCTACGCGGAGAAGTCGCTGCAGACGGGCACTGTCTACTTCATCAATCCTGACAAGCTCGGCAAGAGCGCCGATTTCGTGAAGCACACCGACAGCCGACACTTCACGTTTTGGGAGATCCTCGACAACACCATCAGGGACGAAAGTAAGACGCTCTATATGGTTCTCGATGAGGCGCACGAGGGCATGCGGGCGCTGTCGAGTGGCGCGACGACGATCGTCCACAAGATCATCAACGGGAACGGCGTCAACCCGGCAATGCCGATCGTCTGGGGCATCTCGGCTACCGTGCAGCGCTTCACTGACGCGATGGCCAAGGCCGACGCGTTCATCAAGGCGACCAACATAATCATCGACCCGAAGGACGTGCAAGAGTCCGGTCTGCTGAAGAACGCGCTGGTCCTGGACATCCCCGATGAAGACGGCGACTTCTCGACCACCATGGTGCGCGCCGCTACGGCCGACTTCGTTGAGATGTGCGAGCGGTGGGACGCGTACTGCGATGAGCAGAACATCGAACCGGTGGTTCCACTGCTCGTCGTACAGATCCCTAATAAGGCTGCCGGCGAAAAGGACACCGAGAAGGGCCTGATCGAAGAGGACCAGATAATCCATATCGTGCTCGAAACGATCCGGAAGCGCTGGTCGGAGCTGCCCGAAGATGGCGTGGCCCACGTTATAGGTGACCGCGGACTGATTGAAGTCGGCGCGTACGTGATCCCGAAGGTCGCACCCCAGGACGTCGAACGAGATCGGCGCATCAGGGTCCTCCTGGCTAAAGACGCCGTTTCCACCGGATGGGACTGCCCTCGCGCTGAGGTGCTCGTCTCACTTCGGCCCGGCAAGGACGACACATACGTCACCCAGCTTCTCGGACGAATGGTTCGCACCCCGCTGGCGCAGTCCACTTCGGTCGAACGACTCAACACGTCGTCGTGCTACCTGCCATACTTCGACAAGGAGACGGCGAGGGTGGTCGCCGAAGAGATCATGGGGATGCGTGAGCCACGCCCTGGCGGCGGGGGAACCATTATCTCGAAGGTCATGCTCAAGCCCGTGACCCTGCTGCGGAACAAGGATCTGCCTGCTGAGGTGTTCTCGACGATCGAGGAATTGCCGTCGTTCGCGAAACCGGCCACTGAGCCGCGTCCGATCAAGCGCATCCTCAAGGCAGCGCAGGCGCTCTCTCAGGACGATCTCATTCCGGAGGCCAACAAGATTGCCCACGAGGCGATGTTCGATGTCCTCGATTCGATCACCGCAGCGAATGCGGAGTCCGTCGAGAAGCAAGCGCAGCAAGTCATGACGGCCGACATCCGCCGGATCTTTGCCCAGCGCGGTGAAACCGAATCGACTGACGACACGACGACCCGAGACGCTGACGCGGCCACTGTCACAGATGCGCTACGTCATCTGCGTAGACTGATCAGCGCATCCGTCGTGAACAGGTACCTCCGAAGGAACATCGACAGAGCCGTGCGCGACGCCTACGAGCGGGGCGACGACCCGTCGATGGTCAACCTGACCGCCCTCCGAGCTCGTGTTGCAGCTCTGGCGTTCATCGACGCCGATGTACAGAAACTCGTCGAAGACGCGGCCGACGCACTCACCCGGAGCTGGCTGACAGCCAAAGCGGGCGCGATCGCAAACCTGCCCGATTCCCGGCAGCCGACGTATCAGGCGATTCAGGACATGGCCCGTGAACCCGAGCGCATCGGCATTGTGATCAAGACCGATGAGCAGGTCGACTCGGTCGACACTGACCGCAAAACGCTCCCGACGGAGCGCAAGCACGTGCTCGCCACAGCCGAAGGCGACTACCCTCTCGAACTCAGGACGGCGAACAATCGCTGGGAACGCGCCACAATCAAGTGCGAACTCGGCCTCGACACGATCGCAGGGTGGTATCGCAATCCGTCATCCGCTGGCGAGAACTCGCTTCGGATAGCGCACAAGGCCGGTAACGAGTGGCGATCGGTACAGCCTGACTTCGTCTTCGTCCATGAGAGCGACGGTGAGTTCCGGGCCTCGCTCATCGATCCTCACGGCGCCCACCTCGGAGACGCGGCGCCGAAGCTCAAGGCGCTGGCCGAGTATGCCGACGCCCACGGCGATGAGTTCGACCGGATCATCGCTGTGGGCGTCGAGAAGGACGGAGTTCTCTACGGCATCAATCTGAAGAGCCCAAAGATCCGGCGGGCGGTATACGAATCCCCGGCCGACAGTGACTCGATCAAGAAGCTCTATGCCGACCACGGCACGAAGTACGCAACCATAACCGCTGACGCGTGACGTTCTGTTCGGTATCACGAGCCGCAGCCGCCCAACGCGTCCGATGTGTCGTACTGCGAACTGCCTCGCGAGGACCGCGCGCAGATTCCCCTCATAGCGCGCGACTCCTGTGGCCCGACCGTAGGCGTTGGCCCACGTCAGCTGGCCGCCCGCACAAGCACATGCGGGCGGCTGGTACTGGCTGTTCGCCGAGAACGTCGCCCGATCCGTTGCCCTCTCCCACGAAGATTCGGCATCGGGCGGCGGCAGCTCCCGCGCATAGATGGGGCATGAGCACACAGAATCGCGTTCAGGCAGGGGTTCCCTCCGGCGGCCAATTCGCGGAGAAGCAACACGGAGCGCCCGATGTGCAACTGCTTGAGGCCCCCGGCGACTATCGGCCCGACGATATCGAGCAGGTTATGTCGTCGTACGTGGAAACAGCGCTGTGGGCTTCGTGCGACGAACATGACGTCCCGATGGACGAAAACTACGACGCCGGCGACATCATGCCTGCCTCGCTGGACGAGGCAAGAGGCGAGGTCGCTGACTTCTTGGCCGCCAACCGCGACACTATCGAACGAGTCCGGGCACAACACCCGAACTACGGACTCAGCCAGGTCGGACACGATTTCTTCCTGACGCGCAATAGGCACGGAGCCGGATTCTGGGACCACGGACTCGGTGAAGACGGCGACACGCTGTCAGACGCGGCCAAAGTGTACGGATCATCGAATCTCGAAGAGTACGGCGAGGGCCGACTCTACTTCGTGTGATCACCAGACCGCGCATAGATAGGGCATGATCATGCAGAATCGAGTACGACCAGGTGTTCCCACCGGCGGTCAGTTCGCAGCGACTATTCACGACGACGCCGGCGTGTCCCTGGAAGGCGACTACACTGCCGAAGAATGGCGGCGAGAGGTGGCTGGCGGGGGCACTCAGTTGGGTTTCGACGACTGGGTTGCCCTGCAACACAGAATCGACGAATCGAACGCCGCCACCGACGACTTCCTGGCCGCACTTGATGCGTCGGAATCCCGGGACGACGAAGCCGAAGTGGCCCAACCTGCGGATTCCAGAGACGAGATGGGGTCCAGCGCGTGGGCAGCAGAAGGCATCGGTGCGGATGAGTCGCATCTCTGGGTCGAAGCAGGCGTGACCAACCCAGCTATTGCGGCTAAGTGGAACCGCTCGGGTCCTGGCGGGAACGCGAACTTTAACGTCCCTTGGATCAAGGCCGGATTCGACCCAGAGACAGGTATGGACGAGGCCGATGCCTGGTCCGGTTTCAGCTTCGGTGCAGGTGACGCCGGGGAATGGAAGAGAAACGGATTCGACCCGGCAACGGCTGACGTCTGGCGCGCCCGTGGAATCGGGCCAATTCGGTCGGCACGGTGGCGCGCCGCAGAGTTCGGCCCGGCTGCCGCCCGCCGGTGGCATGGCCTCGGCTATGAGGATCCTGAAGAGTCGATGGTGCTCCGTTCGGGCGGCTTCGATCCGCAGCTGCAAGGTTCTCCGAACCTATTTCGTGCTGGTCGCGCACCGTTCAAGGTCAAGCCCGAACACAAAGGGCACCAGACAGCAACCTACGAGCTCTACGCAATTTCATCCGCTCAGGCAGCCGACGCGGGATGCTCCGGCTGCACCCATCTGATTGTCGCTCCTGTGACAGGCACCGTTCGCTATGGGGTGATGCGTCCGGTCACAGGTAAGCGCGTGAAGAGCAATCAAGTCGTCGGGCACAACTTAGCCGTCCTTGCTGAGTTCTCCAGTCCGAACGATCCAGACTTCGAACCTCTGCGCGGCTATCTCGGGGCGTAGGCGACGACAATGGGGGCGATCGACGATCTCATCGACGCGATGGCGCTGGTCCGGCGCGATCTTCCGCCGCACCTGGGAACAGAGCTTCAGGGACGTCGAGTGGGGTTTCCTGCCGTAGGCTTTGAGATCGTCGTTCCACCATGCAGAACTGCGGGCACGGCAGGGTGTGGCTTTTTTGTCTGCGCGGCCACGGGATCAGTGACACGCATCCCGGCCCCCGACCAGCACCACCGCAGACCAGGCCCCGACGTTCCACGCATGACCAGGGAAGTGCAGCCGGCGGCATAAGAATCTGCTTCCTGCGCCGGTCTGTTCCTGCTCCCAACTGGATACCCATCCGTTCCAGCTAGCGAGGAGCCGTCCACGACCGCGGCGGCCGCAGACATCATCGCCGGCTTCAGTGAGCACATCCCGTTCGTCAACGCCGGCACGTTCACGGGCTCGGCCAGGCTGCACGCCGAGGCAGCAGCAGACCAACCAAACGCTTCCGTCTCGGAAGGTAGAAGTCCGAGCCCGGAGGGCCATCGGATGTCTACGAGTCGATGACTCGGCACGCGCCGCGCATAGATGTGGCATGAGCAACCAAATGCGGGTACGCCCAGGGACGCCGGCCGGCGGCCAATTCGCGCCGTCGAGCCATGGCGACCCGGACGTCACGCTCGCTCATTCCGACTCGTCTCGCTACGCATGCCCACGGTGCGGAAACGAGTACGTTCGCCCCGACGAGGCGCTGCCGCCTGGACACACATGCCAGGCGTCGAAAGCTGCGCCAGATCCGGATGCAATGGCGGCGCACTTCAGGACCGTGCGGGATGCGCGCGCCGAAAAGGAGAGTCTTGACGCCGACAACTGGGGCGACCACGAACTGCACGCCAATTTCGTGTCCGAAATTCGTGGTGCGCGGTGCTGGAAAGACAGTGATCGATCCGTTGCTGCAGCAACAGTCAACGGACGGAATGTGGCAGCCGAGATGCTCGATCAGATGTCGCAGGATTTCGACTTGGACGTCGATGACTGTCGTATTGACGATGACGTTGACGGTAGAACTTACCTGCTCAAATGGGGGCTAAAGACGGCTTCTGTGCCTCGCCCGGTCACCGAGGCCGACAAGAATGTCGCCACCACTATCTACCGGCAGATTGGTCCGATCGTGGCCGGAAACATGGACGCGAAGGCGGCATGGTCAGGTGCCGTCCGGAACGGCTTGAAAATGGGCAACTGCCGCATGGGTCGCACACGGGTGGACGTAACCGTCACTCTCAATGGATCCGATCTCTACGACGTGAAAGTCGATAGGCGGCCGACGCTCAAGGACCCCGACCCGTCCACTCTCTTCAGCGCTGTCGATCTGTCGGTAGGGCAGATGCAACGAATGATGCTGCAGATCGGCGACAACGACCGCGACGCACTAGCCAGCATGGAAGGGGCCACCAAGCAGTGACCATTCAGAAGCGCGTCCAAGCAGGGGTGCCCGCCGGTGGGCAGTTCGCTGCCGCGGGCCACGACGAGTCCGGGATCGAGCTTGCTCCGGAATCGCCGAGGAACACTGCTACCGGTAGGACGTACACGCTCGATGACCGGATCTCTGCACTTCACGCCGGCATCGAAAGCGACACCGTCGAGATACAGGAGCTGCAAGACAAAGCTGAAGAGAGCGATAACGCACTGGATGAACTCGACCGGTTGAAGCCCGATCTACAGGAGTCGATCGTGTCGCAGCAGGCCCAGTTGATCGAGCTGCTGGAGCAGAAGATCGCCGCAGCTAACCGCTACGACGGTTCGGAGAAGCGCATCGAAGGCGACTTTGGTGAGGTACTCGTCTCGCCGAGAGATCCCGATTCCGGGCCCGGCACGTTCATCTTGGTGGACACCTCCGGCCAGACCGACGGGCAACCGATCACCGTGATGATCAACGACGAGGTCCATCACATTCCGGTTGAATACGAGGACGGTGACGCAGGCCAGGTTCGAGTGCAACCTGACGGAGGTCGGTCCTGGCACGATTCGGAAAACAAGTTGCACCGTCTCGACGGCCCCGCGGTGGAGAACGCTGACGGTTCTCGCGCCTGGATGATTCACGGCCAGACGCACCGTCTCGACGGACCGGCTATCGAGAATGCGGACGGCACATGCGCCTGGATGGTGAGCGGCAAGTACCACCGCGTCGGCGGACCCGCGATTGAGAAGGCTGACGGCACCTGCGAATGGTGGGAGAACGGCTCGTTCCTGTGGAGTGAGTCGCGCGAGAAGTGCCCGACCTGCAGTCGATCTTTCTGCACCTGCGCCGATCGTGACATCGACGGGGAGTCGAATCTCAACGACGTGGCAGACGCGTTGGAGGAGGCGTACCGCGACAGGGATGCCGGGCGCGCCGGCGCCAACACGGTGATCGAGCGACTATCGGCGCATGCCGCTGCCTTGGACATCCGCAAAGAGATTCCACAGGCGGCGTCGGTCGACCTTGACTGGGGCCCGAGCCTCTACCTGGAACCAGTCGCCTACCTCGATAAGAACGGCCGAGCCATCTCGGTCAAGGAGGATCCGGGCGAGACATTCATGTACCTGACGAATCTCACTCCAGGAACCTTGCCCTACCTGGAGAAATTTGAACGCGGCGGGCGATTCCATCTCGATCTCGATCGAGCAATCCGGCACGAGTAGGAGGGTTTTCGATGACACGGATCCCGCTTCGGGTCCAGCCTGGCGTGCCGACTGGAGGGCAGTTCGCTGCGCATCCTCACGCAGACCCCGAGCTAACTCTTTCGGCTGACGAGATCGATTTCGCAAAATGGCGTGCCGTGGGCCTGACCGCCGAGGAGGCTACTCGCTGGACCGACCAGGGCCTCACCCCGGAAGACAGACAGCTTTGGCTCGACCACGGGTTCACAGACAAGGATGCCGCCACCTGGGCCGGCCTCGTCCCGTCGCCGAAAATCGCACAGAACTGGAAGCGGAGCGGCTTCGATCACAACGACGCGTTCGACTGGCAAGCGTCCGGATTCTGGCCCGAGGCAGCAGAGAACTGGCGCCAGTCGTTCCCGAACCCGGTCGTCGCCGGTGACTGGTTCGAGAAGGGTTTCGACCGTGACGAGGCCACCACGTGGGGCGCGTACGGGTTCGACGACCCCGCCTTGGCCAAGGAGTGGAAAGACGAAGGATTCCGGCTCGGGGAGGCGATCTTGTGGCGCCAGGCGTTCGATCATCCCTCAGATGCCCGTACGTGGCAGCAGATCATGCCGCAGCCAGCACAGGCACGGGAGTGGGCGAAACTCGCCGATGACGTCAATATCGGGGACGTACCTAGCTGGATCGATAACGAGTTCACCGTCACCGAAGCAACCGCGTACTGCCGGATTGGAATCGACACCGGCAGCGAAGCGATCCGATGGAAGGTGAACGGCTTCAGCCCGATCGGGGACCTGAAGAGCTGGGCGGACGAAGGCTTCAGCCCCGAGGAAGCTTTCGAATGGAAGCAGCGGAGATTCACCGCCGCTGAGGCCTCAGCAGAATGTGAGGAAGGCGGCAGCGCTGTACATTTCGTCAATCCCGGCCTTACTGCCGAAGCGTACCGTCCGTGGTTTTCTGCCGGAATGACCCCGGAACAAGCCGGCCTGTGGATCGCCGCCGGGGTGGACGACCCCGCTGAAGCGAAAGCGCGGTCGAACCGCGGAATCGCTGTTATCCGTCGGTCCACATTCGATGAGATGTACGGAGCCGATCGATGAGCCGGGGGCGGGTATCGAAAGGCGTTCCGACGGGCGGTCAGTTTTCGCCCGATCGTCACTCCGAATCCGGCGTTGAACTGGGCCGGCGTCGTGAGCTGCGCGGATACCAGCGCTTGATCGCCGAAGCGATCGACACCGAAGAGCCGGAAATGGCGGCGCTCGTAGAAGACTTCATCCGAATAGAACACCCGACGCTCGATAGCTTGTCGCGAGATCAGCTTCACACGGCCGCCCGAGCCGCCCACGCAGACGTGATCGCGTGGGGCAGCGGAGCCGCGACGCCGGAGCAAACAGGACACATGACGCTCGCTGATTACTGCCGCGTAATGTCGCTCAACTATCCGCCGTCGCTTAAAGCACGTGGCCACGAGGCAGAACTTTGACCGCTTCGAGTACTCACGAACTGATCTGCGGTGACAACCTTCCGGTGATGACCTCGATGTTGTCGGACCGCGCCGGCGCGTTTGGTGTCGTCTACCTGGATCCGCCGTACAACACAGGCGCAACTGACTGGGCGTATCAGAACAGGTTCGGCGACGAATGGGGCGTGTTCATGCGGCAGCGGCTGGCGGTGATCTCCCAGCTGATGAACCCGCAGCACTCAGCGCTGATCGCAACGATCGACGAGAAGGAGTATCTGCAGTTGGGGTTCCTGCTGAAACAGACGTTCCCGACGGCTCGCATCCAGATGGTCACCACGGTGATCAACCCGAGGGGAGTTTCACGCAAGGGGCAGTTCGCCCGGACTGACGAGTACATCTTCTACGTGCTGCTCGGTGACGCTGCAATCACGCCAGTGGTGCTCGGCGCCGAGTGGGGGGATTCGGCGCACACTGCACAACGCCCCGGCGCATACTGGCGCGCAATGGTGCGCCGCGGCGAGCATGAGACACGTGCCGACCGGCCGGGAATGTTCTATCCCGTGTTCGTCGATCCGGATACCTTTCGGGTGGTGGCTATCGGGGATGCGATTGGTCCGCGTGACGATCCGCGAAGGGTGAGCGCACCGTGTGGATCTGTTGCAGTGTGGCCGAAGACCAGCTCCGGAGGCGACGGTAGATGGCGGATTGCACCGGACACGGCCCGCGGGTATCTGGCCAAGAAGATGGTCGGCGGCGCCAAAGTGAAATACTCCGGTGACTACGCCTACATCCACTACCTGGCGCCGGGGGAGCAGGCCAAGATCGCCTCCGGTCACTATGTAGTCGTCGGTGAGAGGTCGAACGGGACGCTGGACATTGAAGTCGCCGGCAAGGCGCCGTCGATCCCTGGTACAACATGGTCGGTTACAAGTCATGATGCTGGGCGGTACGGCACGAAGCTGCTCTCAAAACTCGTTCCCGGCGAACGTTTCCCCTACGCGAAGAGTCTGTACGCGGCAGCTGATCAGCTTCGGTTCGTTACCGCCGACAAGACCGACGCACTGATTCTTGACCCGTTCGGAGGGTCTGGCACCACAGCACATGCGGCGGCCTTGCTCGACGCCAACGACGGCGGCTGCAGGTCCACCGTGACGATCACGGCCAACGAGGTATCTTCGGGCGACCAGGTAGACCTCTTAGCCGATGGACTCGCGCCGGGTGAACCTGAGTGGGAAGCCCGAGGCATCTTCCGACGGGTCACTGTCCCACGGGTGCGCGCTGCTTTGACCGGAAAAACAGCTCACGGCGCACCGATCAGCGGGCGATACGGGTACGGATTCGATCGGAACATCGCGGACGGACTCCCCGGCGATCTCGTGCTGCAGTCGATCCCCAAAGCTGTGACCTCCGCCACCGCATTCTGACCGACCTGGGGCTTTGCTGCCAAGTTGCCGCTGATGCGAGATCGCCCGTGCTACTTCTCCTGAAGACCGTCATTACCAACCGACAGGAGAGATAGAAATGGCCATTCCCTCGAACCGCGTCGTGGTTCCGATGCCCGCGCTTCCTGTGGCCAGGGTCGTGGACCTCGTCTCGTGCGAGGCATGCGGCGCATCAGTCGAGACGATCCCGGATGAAGTCCTCCGCATCGAACGAGCCGTTGAACCGGACGCTGACGGCGAGCGGAAGTATTTCCAGATATACGCCTGCCAAGCACGTGAATGCCCGGGCGAGGTCGTTGTCCCGTTGCTGGTCTACTGCAAGGCGTCCGAGCAGACTGATCCGGACTGACGAGACGGCACCCTCGTTCCGTCGGCAATTGGAGCACCGGCCGGGGGTGCCGTCTCGGCGCCGCGCATAGATCAGGTATGAGTAATCAGTTTCGAGTCGAAGCTGGCGTTCCGGCTGGAGGACAGTTCGCCACAGCGGTCAAGTCGGATCCAGCAGTATCCCTCGGTGACGAGGTCAGATCGAGAGTCGCCATTCGCGCCGATCGGCTGGAGACCGAGGCGTACGAGAAGGCGAGTGCGCTCTACGAGGCGAACCCGGACGCCGCCGAGTCCATCGACAAGCTTCGTGAACTTCTGGACCAGGGGTGCGCTTCGCTGTCTGCCGGCCGCGCCGCTTTGGTCAGCGCCGAACTGATGACGATTGCACTCGAAGACGACGAACACGGCGAAGAACTCGCTGCCGATATCGATTACCGGCAGCCACAGATGCTTCTCGGCGTCGATATCGACGATCACGGCGCATGGGAGGACGGCGACCATCCCGGTGATAGCGACCAGTACGGATATGATTGGCGAGCCATCGCCGGGGAGGTCACCGAGCGGTACCGCGAATCGGCTGCCGAATTGGCGAAAACGGTTGCCCAGTCAGAGATATACGGCGACTGAGGTCCGCGGTTAGCCGGTCAGCCGCGCATAGATCGAACATGACAACCCGCAATCGCGTTCAATCCGGAGTTCCGTCCGGTGGGCAGTTCGCCGCGTCTATCCACAGCGATGTCAACGTCCGTCTGGATGACGGATTCTCGACCAAGGATCGAACGTGGGGCGATGACAGCCGCACGGTAGAGATTCGCAACTCCGATGGCCGACTCTGCGACCATCCAGACGGTGCTCCCGCATTCCGGTCATTCGATTCGGAAGGCCGGCTGAGGACTGTCGGGTACTTCATTGAAGGTGTGCCGAGCAAGTCGATGAGGTACTACCGAGGCGGCGCCGTGGCGCAAATTGAGCACAAGAACGGACAGGGCCTGACCGAAGACCCGGCAGACGGATCTGCCGCTGCGGTATCCAACTACGCGGAGGACGGCCGGCTGACGTCCGAGATTCACGTGATAAACGGGCGCAGAGCCGATCTTCCCGACGGAACGCCGTGCGAGCGCCTCTATCACTCGGACGGCTCCGTGCGCAGCGAACGATGGTCCGATGGCCGGTGGACATCGGACAACCCGCCGGGGACGGTCGTCACCCACCCGGATCCTCGACGTGAAGGCCACTTCGTCTCCACTGAATGCACTGGTTCCGGTGGTCGAAGAGTGACCCGATACACGAATCCTGGCAACGGAGAGGCCGGCCCCGTCCTTGATGACGGACCCGGCGGAGAGCCCGCCGTCTCCACTGTCGGATCCGACGGGACGTTCGTCTCCGCGACCCATTGGAATGCCGGTCGGCGCGTCGCACCAGCGGTTCGCTCTGCAAGTTCATAGGACACGTGATCCACTCCTTGCTCACTCTTTCCCAAGTTCGGGCCGCGCATAGATACATCGAGCACGAATCAAGGAGGGCACATGCCGGTCGACGTATCCCGAAGGCCTCGGGCCCGGGCCGGCATCCCCATCGGGGGCCAGTTCCTGGCTAAGGTGCGCTGCGAATCCGGTGTGACACTAGATGAGTGGGAGCCGGACGGCGCGCCGGCCAATGAGATCAGTAGGTGGAACCCATTCGCAGAGAAGGCGCATGCCGAAGAGATTCGACTCCTGATCGCTGACATTTCTCGAATCAAATCATCTCGACCCTCTGATCTCGCTGACGGCGAATACGAAGCTCTACCGGAGATGACCGCTCGCGCCGAGCGTGAATTGAGCGAGTTGGGACAGCGGATCGCAGACGAGGCGGACCGCCGTGTCGGCGTCGATGTCCATCGGCTGATCGATGAACGCAAGTCTCTGACCGCTGAGCTCCAGCAACAAGCACAGGTCGCCAAAGAGAAGACCGACGCAGCCAACAAGAAGCTTGCCGAAATGCGGGACCGAATCATGCCCGATGGTCACTACTCAGCAGAGCTCTACAATGAACTGCGCAATTCGCCTGAGAGCAAGCAGTACGACGAAGCCTTCGCCGAGTACATCTCATTTCATCGTCGAATTGCCGAAACATCGTTGAATAATGGCCCCGAGATCGACGCCGCTATGTTCCAACTCGCAAATGCCTACAAGACAATCCTCGGTGAGATCCGGCCCATGGGGGGCTCAGTGGATCACGTGTACACCGGCGCGAACAGCAAGCTTGTCGAACAGAACGTCACTCGTGCAATGGAGTGCTACCCCTCCGACTGGGTCGAGTCGTCCAATGAGATTGCCCGTGAGCGCCCGCTGCACCTAGAGCCGATCGGCCGCGATCGCGGTGCCCGAGGGCGTGCCTACTATCAGCGCGACGGACTCAGTGTTGAGATCAGCCGGGTTCGATCGATGAACAGCACGCTGCAGGAACTCGACTTTGAGCCGAATCCCAACGATCCGAACCATGAAGGCATGGTTGCCGGTGACGTCGCCTGGGGAACCCGTCGGGTCATTGACCCGGAGACGGGAAAGATCAGCTTCGTGGATCGGCAGACACGCGTGTGGTACCGGCCGTCATGGGAATATCGAAGGAACAAGCCGACCCGCGGTAAGGAATGGGAACGGACGCCGGGCATAGAAGACGGCGAGTGGAAGTCATGGCGGCGACCCGCATACCAGATGAAGGAACAACGCGGGGCGCGCGTCTCGAAGCTCATGGTAGAGAACCCGAAGACCAAAGGTGAAGAGGCCTACCGGACCGTGGTGCACGAGTTCGCTCACCGATTCGAGCACACGGTTCCTGGCTTGACGGACATGGAACGCGCGCACTTCGAGCGCCGAACAGCATCCGAAGACGGTGCGAAAAACGCTGCTCGCATCTACCACAAATCGAGGCGCAACGGTGTCGAAATCGTTCGTGAAGGCACCTGGGCGGATACCTACATGGGCAAGGAATACGCGCATGGGGAACGCGGCTACGAAGCGTTCGAGATCCTCTCCTGCGCTGTCCCAGCGCTGATGACCGGAAAGCACGGCGGTCTGCTCGGTGCCGGCCGGCACAAGGCAGACCCGCAGTCACGAGCGTTCGCACTCGGCGCACTAGCGACGATCTGACGGACTTGCCGATCCACGGGGGTGCCGACGGTGCGCCGCACATACATGAACCATGGAGGAGCGAATGAGTCTGGTCGAGGTGTGGTTCGACGACGGGCAAGGCGATCCGCTGCGCGGGCGCTGGCAGGACGGCGTTTTCACCGGCACCGACGAGGTGGTCCAGTTCGCACTGGGCGCTGCGGCATCGGGAGCTGAAGTTGACCTCACACCGTTCGGTCCGACAGTCAAGGCCGGGGCGGACGACCCGCTTGCAGCCATTGCCGCGATCGCAGCCTTCCGGCCAGGGCAGCACCAGATCGTCGCTGCCCCGATGGACATCATTCAGCAGATCGAGCTGTCCGCCGAAGACGTCGACAATCCCGAAGCCACGTTCTAGCTGGCGCCGCGGATAGATACGACATGAGCAACCAGAAGAGGGTGTCAGCCGGCCTTCCGGCCGGGGGGCAGTTCGCCCCGCAGAGACACGCAGAGCCGGGCGTCATCATTGAACCATCCATGCTGACGTCAGACGGCATCATGACGGACAGCCACGGTGTCATGTGGCTCCCGCATCCGACCGGGCACGTGTCGTCCTCGAACCTTTTCATCGAGTCGTTCGTCCGACCGGCGGGCGACGGCTTCGAGTGGGAGACCCGTATCGAGCGTTACGGCAGTATGTCGGTAGCGTCCGGCTCGGCGAACTCATTCGACTCGGCGGCCGATGGAGTATTCGAGGCTGCGCCGCATGCGCTACTGGCCTACCACAACAAGATCGCCAGCGTTGACGCGGAGCGCGCCCACGATGACGGGGTGTGGGCGAATTGCGGATTTGACGCCGCCGAACAGCGCCAGATCTGGGAACAGGGCTTGTACGCGGGTGTAAGACCGGCGAGACGATTCCCGGTAGAGACGGAGTCGATGACAGCCAAGGCGTGGCGCGACGCCGGGTTCACACCGCAGCGGGCACGTCAATTCAACGACAGGAACATGTCTGTCAGCCTCGTGAAGCAGTGGAATTCCAGCGGCTTCTCCGACAGAGACGCTCTCCAGTGGATCGACAACGGTGTCGGATCCCCTACTGGCAAGGGTGGTGCTCAAGACTGGGTTGACAACGGCTTCTCCGACCCCGACGAAGTCGGTGAGTGGATACGCGTAACTGCGCTTCGCGTCGAGCAGGCCAAGCAGTGGAAGAATCTCGGGTTCACCCCGCGGACGGCGAGTCAATGGGACTCGCATGGCTTCACTCCTAACGAGTCATTCAGGGCTGCCTTCGACTTCAAGAGCCCGGAGGATGCTCTGGCCCGATGGGAATCGGACGGTGTGACTCCATGACACAGACTCTTCGCGTCTCTGCCGGCGTGCCGACCGGCGGGCAGTTCGCGGCGCACAGGCACGGCGAGGCGGCGGTCGATCTCAATGACGATGGTGGTGGTGTCAGCGAAAGCGCTGAATGGGGCGCAGGCAGCGATGCAGTCGAAGCCGATCCGCGCTGCGCTGATTGCGGCCAGTTCACCTCGCCGGGCCGGGAACACATCTGCGGATCCCGGGTCATGCTCGCTTCCCGCCTCGCTGACCTCGACAAGAAGATCGCCGCGGCGAACAAGAAGCTGGAACGCAACGGTCTTGCCGAGCGCTTCGAGATCGAGATTCTCGGTCAGCGAACCGAGACGAGAACGGCCGCCGACGGCAGCCAGTACTCCCGTGACCTGATCGACTACCGGCTGAACAAGCCCGAGGTCAAGATCGGCGACTGGGAATTCGTCGGTCGGCTCGACGTCCTGGCCGACGGCACGCCGATCGCAGTCACCAAGCCAGGCGCAGAACTGGGGGGCTACCGACCGACCGAACAGCGGTGCGACCACTGCGGCACGCTTCGTGCGCGCAAGTCCACGTATCTGCTTCGGGACAGCTCCGGCGACGTCAAGCAGGTGGGATCGAACTGTCTGGAGGCGTTCACCGGCATCGAGCCTCGCGGACTGTGGTCCCTGGAGTGGGATCCGGACGTCGACATCAAAGAAGCCGACGACGAACCAGGCAGTTACGGCTCTGGCGGGTGGGAGCGCAGCGCCTCGCCGGAGGAGATCCTGACGATGGCACTTGCAGTCACTGACGAGGGGCGGAGCTACGTCTCACGGAGTAACGCCGAGATGTACGGGAGGTACGCCACCTCTGGTGTCGTCACGACCTATCTGTGGCCGGACCAACACACCCGCGACTCGGAGGAGTACCGGCAAGCCGTAGCTGCGATCCGGAGCGACGAGATCAAGGAGATGGCAGCCGAGGTGCTCGACTTCGCCAAGATGATGGAAGGCGAGAGCGACTATGCCGCTAACATGCGCGACATCGCCCGCCAAGAGGCCATCACCCCGCGACACATAGGCATGCTCGCTTCGGCGGTGTCGGGCTGGCGACGCAGCAAGGAGAAGCAGGTCAAAGAGGCCATCGCCAAGGCGAACCCGCCGAGGGACGCGTACCTCGCGCCGGTCGGCGAGCGGGTACGTCGAGTGCCGGCCACCGTGACCAAGGCGCTCTACTTGGATTCGTTTTACGGGACGAAGACCATGCTGATCTTCCGCGACAACGACGGGCATGAGCTCAAATGGATGGCCTCCAGTGCGATGGACTTCAATGAAGGCGACAAAGTCATGATTCAGGCCGCTACCGTCAAGGAGCACGGCGAATGGAACGGCACCAAGCAGACGGTGCTCACCCGAGCGAAGCTGGAGGAAGCGGTGTGACGGCGCAACCGAGGATCCCCCGCGGGAGAGGTCGGGCCGGCGGACGGTTCGCCGAAGTGCAGCACACGGAACCCGAGGTGACGTTGACGGCAGAAGGGGCGGCACTCACCGAGCAAACCGCTCAGTTCGAGTTGCCAGCAGATCACCGATTCGTGATTGAAACTTACCCGACCAAGCCACCAATCATGGTCGAGCGAATCGAAGTCACGTCCTACAACGGCATTCGGGGGACACCGAAGGTCATCGGACGGTCCGTGCTCAAGAGCGGCAAGCTCGGCGGAGCGCGAGCCGATTACGTCAAGAGCACCGATGCTGCGCGAGTCATGCAGATTGCTGACGGGCAAGTCCCCGAAGCCGCCCAGGATCACCACCGGGCCCAACCCTGTGAAGGAAGCAGGAACGGCACATGACCCAGGCACGAGTCCAAGCAGGTGTGCCCGCCGGCGGCCAGTTCATGGACAAGCTGCACGACGATCCCGGTGTGATTCTCACGCGCTACGCAACCATGCAGACCAATGCGCCGCTGGAGCGCCTCAAATTGTCGCCGAGCGCCCGGCAAATCGGTTTCATTCCACTCGGCGCAGCGGAAGGGTACTTCGACTTCGATCCGCCCTATCAGCGCGGCGACGTGTGGGGGGCGGTGCGCAGGAAGAACCTGATCCGCTCCCTGCTGCAGGGGATCCCCGTGCCGTCGCTCATCATCAACGACCGCATGAGATCATTCGACGACTACCAGCTCGATCAACCGATGTACGCCGTCATCGACGGTAAGCAGCGCATGCGAACCGTCCTCGACTTCTACAACAGCGACCTCGCCGTGCCCGCATCGTGGTTCGAGCCGGACCGCGTCGAGTCCACCGAGAACACTGACGACGGCCCGTACATCAGATACTCCGGACTGACGAAGGTAGGGCAAAGACAGTTCAGCAACATCCCGATCGGTGTCATCGAAGGAAGTCTCAGCTCCCTCGAAGAGGAGGCCGAGGTGTTCGAGTTGGTGAACTTCGGCGGTGTACCGCAAGGAGAGACCGATCTGTAGTTGAGCAGCCGGCGACTCATCAGTGCGGGTCGAGGGTGACGTCGGACTCTTGGTGAGTCACGGTTTTGAATGACCCTCTGTTACTGGCGCGTGTCGTCTTCCCTCGACTCAGTCGCGCCGGAGCGGGGGCTGCAGCTCGCGCTACAAGCCCTAGTGAGCGGCGCACGGTGTCTACCCACTCGGTGGACGCTTCGACCATCCGGTCTGGAATGACGGTGTCAAACCCGTCTTGCGCGACTAACTGTTCGGACGCCTTCTTGAATCCAACCGGGATCAGTTTCGATTGCCGATCGATCTCGGACATCACCCAGTCATCGGTGACCCCACAGTCTTTCGCGAAGTAAGCCCAGTCCGACCTGCTGACCTTTGTGACGCCGTATTCGGAGCCCACCTTCATTGACATCGACAGACTCGACGGCGTCCCGTATGCAAGATACGAGTTCAGGTCATACAAGGGGGCCAGTGTTGCGCTCGTGCCGTTGAGCAGCACGGAGTAGTTCTTGGCGTGGGCATCTGTGCTCGCCGTGAGCCAGTGGAAGATCACTGACTGGGCGAAGCGGTGCAGCGATTCCTCCGGGAGTTCGTGCCGCCGAAGAAATGCCGCAACTTCTCTGACGCCGGGGCCTCCTTCGGATTCGTACTTCTCCCACGGGTTCCGACTCATCGCCTGCAGCAGGTCTTCCTGGTGGATGCGGATCCAGCGTCCCTGATGCAACAGCCTGTCGAATCTGGTCACCACGACGACCGGTATCCCGTCAATGACCGCCGGCCGTGTCTTCGCAGTGCTCAGTCCTACGTCTGCGGCGCAGAACATCGTCATGTGTTCGACAAGGTGCTGGTCTTGGTAGTTCGACACGGCCGGTTTGATCAGGTGTGTTGTCGGGTTTATCCCGGATGGAAGCGACCATCCGCCATCATCGCTTTGCTGCAGCGCGATCTTCGGCTGCATGCCGGCCAGGCTGAACTTACCCGCTTCGATTCCTGCGATCGGGTCTGGTGCATCACTGATAGCTCTCCGGAGCATGTCGCCGATTTCTCGCTCCGCCAGGGGCTTAGCCGGCTCCCATGTCATCGCCGCCGTGAGGCGATCCGGGCGGACGAACATCGCGCCGCCGGCCACATCCTCGCCCACATGGACTAGGAGGTCGATCGGGTCCAGAGTGCGGACACCGAAATGCCGACGCCACCGTTTGAGAACCTCTTCTCGGTCCGGCAGTAATCCACGGGTCCACGGGGTCAGTACGTCGGACCGAAAACGCTTACCGCTGATGGGCATGCTCAAGGACACCGGGGTCAATGCCTGCCTGGTGTCGTACAGGAGCCTGGATTTCTTCCCCCGAGGAAGGATGGTCGCCGACACCGATCCATCCATAACCACTAACAGCTCATCTGTCTCCATCGCCGGCGCCCTTCGTTAGTCCGCGCACGATCTGCTGTAGGTCGACAGGTCCACTCGGGGCGTCGACCACAGGAGCGGGGATCACATCCAGCTCCAGGCCGAGGGCCGACAGCACCGCTACGATGCTCTTGAAAGTGGGGTTTCCATACCCGGCCTCGAACTGAACAAGCCATGACCTGTTGACTCCAGACCTCTTAGCCAAGTCCGTCTGCGTCACGCCCTGGCTCTCTCTGGCGATCAGAACCTTGTTGGCCAGGTCGATCAGATTCTGCACAACGTCACCTCCCACTTGTTGCATATAAGCGACACGGTATCAGCACTGTTGCATATGACCAACTATGATCCGCGCGTGTTGCTCATAAACAACAAAACATCGCGCGCTGCAATCAGATCGATCCGACGGGATAGTCGCGGATCCACGCAAGGCCGGCCGGGTCGAGCACATCCTGTGCGCGGGTGACGGCGACGTAGGCGAGCATCTTCTCGTCCCGTTCGAGCGGCTGCAGGATGTTGTTGTCGTCGACTGTCGGTTCGGGGAAGTCTCCCCAGATGAGCACCTTCGGCCACTGCCGTCCCTTGGCTTTGTGGACCGTGGACACCACCACGTCGGCGTCGTTCTCGGATTGTTCGAGGCTGTCGATGGCATCCAGTAGACGTGCCGTTCCGAACGTCTCCACCAGGCTCACCCACACCAGAAGGTCCTTGCCTTCGTCGGTGCGGGCGTAGGTCTGCACAGCCGTCCAGTTCGGGAAAGTCGCAAGGTCGGGGTGGCTGACCGTTCGACCCCGCCGCAGCAGATCGACTTGCTCGACGAAGTGCTTGAGGTCGCGCGCGCCACCAACGAGAGCTACCTCCTTGCCTAGCGGCAGGTAGTGCATGACCGCGGCCATGGCTCCGCCGTTGGTGCGGCACAGGACTGCGTCCGGGTCGGTGAGTTCGGCGACCGTCGAGCTCTTCGCTGGGTTGCCGACCACGCGCATCGGCGATCCAAGGTGGTCGAGCCAGATGTTCGCCTCGGCGGCAATGGCATCGCCAAACCGGAAGCTGTGCGTAAGGCTGACCTCGTTCTCAGCCGGGAAGTCGGTGATGAACGAGGTGGCACCGCGCCATCCGTAGATCGCCTGGTTCTCGTCGCCGACCACCACGATCTGCGTCTGGGTCTGCGCTTCGATCACCTGGGCGAGAAGCGGGTCGGTGTCCTGTGCCTCATCAACCATGATGACGTCGTAGCCCCGGAGCTTCGGCTTCGACATTGCCCAGAGCTTGAGGTAGACGTCCTGTTCGCAGCGGAGCTTCCCGTTCGGATCGGAGATGTCCTCCCATATCTCGCGGGCGGCGTCTACGACGACCTTCTTCAGGCCTTCGAGGTCCTCATCCAATGCGGTGAGTCCGTCCGGCTTGACGTAGTGGTGCTCGGCGACCTCATCGTCGGCAGATCGGATGAACCGGGTGACGGTGGAGCGTGCCATGGCGTACAGGGCCGATGAGCTGAGGGATGGCGGCTCCGAGTCTTTGTTCTCGGGGCGCAGGTTCATCTTGTGCAGACCGAGCAGGCGTGCGGCCATGTTCGCCGGCACACGGGCCGGCGGGAAGAGGCGTCCGCGAAGCGGACCGCCGAATCGACTGAACGCCAGCGAATGAGCTGTGCGGCACGTGACGTTGCGCGGGAACCGCTCTTCGGCCTCGACCTGCACCGACTTGTTGAACGCGATGTAGAGGATCTTCTTATCCGGCGACTTGAGGGCCAGATATTCGAGCGTCGTCGTCTTCCCGGAACCGGCCAGCGCTGTCACCCTCATCGACTTCCCCTGTCGGAACGCGGCCAGGACCGCCTTCTGCTCCGGGGTCGGCTTCCTGCCACCGGTCTTGTGCGCCACGAGAGATCTCTCCGCTCTTCATGAATGAGTTCGACGGTTGTGTGCGGGGGATACGGCCGGCACCCCCGCCGCCGAACTGCATGAGAGGCAGCCGCAACCACGGCTGGGCGTGCAACGAATGGGTGTTTTGCGCCGCGCATAGATGAGGTATGTTTCTGCGTCGAAATCGTGTCAGATCCGGAGTTCCGGAGGGCGGGCAGTTCAGCGCCGGTTTCCACAATGAATCGGGCGTCACGCTGTCTGACATGCCGGCTGGGGTCTTCCGCTGCGTCAACTGCGACAGGCTTTCCTCACGCGGTAGTGAACACCGTTGCCTGTCTCCCGGGCTCGTTCCGCTTTCGACCAGCGCGTGGGATGTGCTCAGTGTCGTGCTGAACGCCGGTGGGCGACCGATTATTGTCGGCGGATCTGTGCGCGACTCCATGATCGCCCGCATGCATGGGTCGAGGATCCTTCCGAAAGACGTTGACATCGAGGTATACGGCTTGACAGCAGGCGAACTCCGGGAAGCTCTACGCCCACTTGGCGAACGGAATTCAGCCTGGGTCGATGAAGTAGGGGCGTCGTTCGGAGTCATCAAAGTACACGGCATCTACGGCGACTTCGACGTATCCCTGCCGCGGCGAGATTCCAAGACCGGTGTCGGCCACCGCGGCTTCGACGTCGAGATCGACCCAGAGCTAAGTGAGCTAGAGGCGTTCGCCAGGCGCGACTTCACCGTCAATGCAATGGGTTACGACCCGGTACCCGAGACGCTGATCGATCACTACGGCGGATCGGCCGACCTCCAGGTCGGCGTTCTGCGACACGTCAGCGACCGGTTCTCCGACGATCCGTTGCGAGTCCTGCGCGGTGTGCAGATGGCCGGGCGCTTCGATATGCGCTTCGCTCCTGAGACCGCGGAGTTGTGCCGAGACTTGGCCGATCGGTTCCAGGAGCTGCCGAAAGAGCGCATCTGGGGCGAGTGGGAGAAGATCGCAACTAGGGCTGAGTCGCCTTCCCAGTCGCTTGCGGCCTTGCACGAGGTCGACTGGGAGAAGCATTTTCCGGAGCTCGCCGCTTGCAGAGACGTCGCGCAGGATCCGAAGTGGCATCCTGAAGGGCCGGTGCACGTGCACCTTGGTTTGTCGGCCGATGCCGCGGCCACCTGGGCGTCGAAAAACCGGGTCTCCGAGAACGACAGAGCTGTGGTCGTGCTTGCCAGCATGTTCCACGATCTGGGCAAGGCAACACACACCCAGCTACCGGACCCAAACCTGGCCGAAACGCCCGGGACGCGAATCACGTCGCACGGCCATGCCGAAGCAGGCGTCGAGCCGGCCAGTGCGCTCCTGGAGCGCATCGGAGCCCCGGCCAAGTATGCCGAGAAGATCTTGCCGATCATCTCGAATCACATGGCCGTCGCCGGAGTGCAGCAAGGGGGGACGCCATCTGCGAACGCAGTTCGGCGTCTCATACGAAGGCTCGACGCGCCGGGCGGGCGCGGACCTGGGCTCCAGTTGTGGGCTGCGGTCGTCGGCGCGGACCACGCGGGGCGCGGCTCGGCCAGCGGGTCTAATCCGGCCGATGCGTGGGTCCGGGTCGCCAGCAAGCTCGGGACCGCCGACAGGCCGCGTGGCGGATACCTCACTGGCCATCACCTCAAGCACTACGGATTCGAGCCGGGGCCAGTATTCGGACAGATTCTCGGGGCCGCACTTCGGGCTCAGGACGAGGGAGAGTTCAGTGATGAGCAAAGCGCTGTCAAGTGGCTGGAGAGCAACATGGACCAGTGGTCGCGGGAATAGCCCCGACCACTGGTGCCGCGCATAGATATGGCATGAGCAACGTGAACCGTATCCAGGCTGGCGTACCCACGGGCGGCCAATTCGCACCAACGAGTCATGGCGAATCCGACGTCGATCTGTACGAGCCAGCCCTCGTCGCCGACATCATGCCGGAGGATGGCGACTCGGTCGAGCTTCCGCACGAGCAGCCCGCACAAGGCGGGCTCTATGACCGGCTCGAACTGGTCGGCGGGTCCAACCCGGTGATCGAAGGCGCCGTCCGGCTCGATCTGACGCAGGCATGCCCGGACGATCACGTCGGGGACGACGCCGACCGATATCTGAACGACCACATCGACGAGATCGGCAAGTTCCTGACCGACAACTACGGCATGTCGCTCGGCGGCGGCGGCGATGACTGGAGCGAACAGGAGGCCGAGTTTGTCATCGACGACTTCGACGAGGACGACAACATCGGTGATCTCGTCCTGCGGGCCGAGACCGACCCGGGCGCCGTTCGACTGCACAATGCCCTGAATGGCGGATACCAGTCCGGGTCCTTCTACGAAGATCTGCGCTCTCATCTGGATCGAGCCGACCGTGAGGCCCCATACGCCTCGTGGAGCAGCACTGACAGCCCTGCCTCAACAGCCGAGAAGCTCAGCGGCGGCAACGGAGATGAGTGGTTCACCGACGACGTAGGGGTTCGCTGGACTTCAGGCGCTCAGCACTCGTGGTCGGCCAACGAGATGGGGTCCCGCATCCGGTTCTGGAAGTCGTTCAACGACGGCGGATACAAATGGGCGATCGAGCGCGCCAACCCGCGGGCCGGTCGTCTCGACCCAGCGACGCTGAACAGCACCGGGTGGGCTGGCACTGCAGCCGAGGCGCTCGAAGATTTGCGGAAAGGCGACGCGAGCCTCCGTCGAATGACGAACGACACGTCCGGCTGGACAATGACGTCCAAGCTTGAGGTGCCGCAAGAGTACTGAGCAGAGCATGCCTTGCGGGGGTGCCGGCCGGTTGCCTCACATGTGGAGGGTATGCATCAACAACCTAGACTTCCCACCGACAGCGCCAGACCGTCCAGATCGACGATCCGAAATGGCAGGTGCAAGGACACGGCAGGGGGTCGGTGATGACGGGTTTTGTCGCCATCGACTTCGAGACCTCCAACCGCGGACGCGGGTCGATCTGCCAAGTTGGCATCGCCGTCGTGGTCGATGACGAGATCGTCAGTCGAGAATCGTGGCTGTCGCGGCCGCCAGCGTCCATCAAGAACGGCATCTTCGAGCCTGTGTGCGTAGACGTACACGGAATCACCCCGCGCATGGTCGTCGGGGCCCCGCCATTTCCTGAAACTTACGACCGAATCATCGACATCGTCGGCGCGCTGCCTCTCGTGGCGCATAACGCTCCGTTCGACCGCTCCACACTCAAGGCCGCGTGCGCAGCCGAGGGCCTGGCCGTGCCCCGTAATGACTGGGTGTGCACCCTCAAGCAGGCGCGCGCCGCGCTACCGAACCTGAACCGTCACCGGCTGCCTGACGTGGCAGCGTTCCTTGGCATCGACCAGGTGCATCATCACGACGCCGCGGATGACGCTGTTGTCGCGGCGATGATTCATATTGCATTGACGCGGATGACTGAGGGGTGAGAACGGTGGCATCGAAGCTTGCTGACCTGAGCGTGGAGCAACTGCAAGAAGCGCTCGACCAAGCGGAGTTGTGGTCTGTTCACGGATACAGTGCAGCGTCACGCGCCTACTGGCAGGGCATGCGTGACACTCTGCGGGTCGTCTTGGGCGTGACCACAGATCCGCCGATGATGACGGCCGACGATGCTGCAGCATGCACGATTCTCCGCCGTACCGCACGCGGATAGCGACGAACTGTGCCGCTGAAATATGCCAAGGATATGCCCGAGGCCCGGTCCAAGCTTCTTCGCTACCTGACGACATCGGCCGCTGACGACTGGGCGATGTCGGCGCGACGGATCGCTCTCCCCGTTCCTCCGGAAGTCTCACCCGAGCCCAAAGCAGACCTTCCCGAGCGCCTTGCGATCTACACGCATGACCTGATCTCGACGGCCGAGTTGTTCTGGGCCCACGAGGCCTTTTCGCACCTCGCCGCCGAATCAGGCAAGACCCTGCCCGCGTTTCGGTGCCATCCGGACATGTTGCCGGCGAGAACCGGTCTGCTCGTATGGGCGGATCCGGTGGCCAGCCGGATCACATCGATCGGGCGGCAGGCGGCCCGGGGCTTTGCCTGGAAAGCCGATGAAGACGGCGTGTGGGTGATCGGATACGACGACTCACCAGTGTTCAGCCGGCCGGAACTTGCCGCGGTCACGATCGGAATGGGCTGGCTCGCCGAGTCCACCTCGTTCTACCTTCCGTGGCGCGACGAACTGTTGGTGACGGCGCCGACCAACGCCGTGGCGACCGAGAAGTTCTCGGAAACGTGGCTTCGCTGTGCGGTATCGACCTGGCTACTGATGGAGCAGCGCGCACTCGCGGACGTCCAGTCGGGAGAGGCGCTGCGCCCGGCGGACCGTAGGCGATTCGAACGGCGGGGGCATCCGACGACACCGGCGCGGATCGTGTCGATCGCCGGCGGCCATGGCAACGGAGGCGGCGGCGAATCCGACCGGGAATACCAGTCTCGGTGGGTCGTGTCCGGCCATTGGCGCAACCAACCGTGGGGGCCGAAAGGCGCCTACCGAAGACCAACCTGGATTGCGCCATATATCAAAGGGCCGGAAGACGCCCCGATCCTCCATTCAGAGCGGGTGCACACGATCCGCTAGTTGACGTTCTGGCCGGTTGCGCTGCGGAGGACCGACCATGCGGGCGAATCGTCCAGGTCAGTTGCCCACCTCGCGATGCCAGGCCCGAGCGAGACGCCGGCGGCATGTAGCCGGTCGCTGTACGCGGCGAGCGTCTTATGCACAAGGTGATCAGCAGCCCCGAAAACGGATGCCGACATCCAGGCGTCGCTGGTGCCGAACGATTCCATGACCGTCCAGTGGTCCTCGTCCATACGGAATGAGCCGAGGGAGACGATTTCCTCGATCACCGATTCAGCCAGCGGAGCGGGAAGCATCCACTCCAACTCCACCCAGCCGCCTTCTTTAGGCGCATGGTTCAGATCGCACACGAGAACGTCGTCGATGCCGGAGAGCACGTGCGCGAAGATGCGGTGCATGCCGTCTTCAACCGCTGCCGGGATCTGCGTACCGTTCATCACCTCGTCGAACCCGAGCACCACCGGGAAGTCGAACCGTCCGGCCGCCGACAGCTCCGCCGCGAGCTCATCGACGCGTCTAGTTTCCAGTTCGTAGGCCATGACGATCTCCAGAGCCTCAGCCCAAGTATCGGCGAAAGCCGGCCGGTATCGATGCATCAGTGCGTCGAGCTTCATCGACGGTCCGACAGTGTTCGCCTCAGGATGGGCACAGCTCCTCATGACATACTTATGCGCGGTCAGTCCCAGAACATGTACCAGCATTTCTCGCCGGGGCGCCACGGGTTTTCGACCTTCTTAACCTCAGTCGGCGTTCCGGCATCGACGCCGTACTTCGTGCGGAGAGTGTGCAGCGCGTACTCAGGTGACGACCCGGTCGCGTCGTACAGGTACACGGAATCAGTCGAGACTCGCTCGTCCGTGCGATCGGGACCCACCAGGTAGCCGCCGACCTCCAGACGTCCGTCGCTCGCCGCGGCGGCCTGAAGCACCGCGGCAGCGGCTGGGCCATCGGCCTGGCGCTCACCCTTCAGCCCGGCCGGGATCGCTTCAGCGAGCCCGCCGGCGTCCTCGCCACCGATGCCGCTGTAGAGCAAGATGCCGCTCTCACCATTCCAGTGCTGTCCGTACCCGGACGAGTTCTTGTAGGTCAGCGGGAGGTAGTGCGAAGACGTGTACTTGCCGACACTGTCGGCCACTGCCCGGTCTGTCGTCCAGCCGCGCCGGTAGCCCTCCGGCTTCCACCCGACGTCGATGAGTGGCTCCTTTCCGGCGTCGATCATGTAGGCGCGCACATCAACGGTTTTCGCATCCTTCGGCACCGCGGTGTGAGTACCGAAAGGCGGCTGGGGAGGAGGCGCGGGCCGGGCGGGTTGAACCAGATCGTTGATCGTGGTGCCGGAAACCCACATCTTGGCGATGCGACTGCGGTAGGCGTCCGAATCCAGCTTCGCAACGGAATGGATGCGAACGATCTGTGGCGTCGGATTGCTGGGGAAGACGCCGATGCCGTAGACGCGAGTGGACCAGTCACCTGGCGAGAGGGATTCGAGAATATCCCGAGCTTCGTCGGCGGTTACCTCGGTGTCCTTGTCGCCGACCTTGTAGGAGGCGAGAGCGGCGATCGCGGTGCGCGTTTCGTCGTCCAGACCGTCATCGACAGCGGTAGGCGTCGGAGGCATTGCTAGGCGCGCCATCGAAGCGACCGAGGCCCGGGCGGCCAAGTTGTGCTCGATCGTCAAGCCGGTGGGCGGCTTGTGACCGGTCGGGCAAGTGTGCGGATTGGCGGCAGCGTAAAAGCGCCCGCACTCCTCGCAACGGCCGAGCTCGGATCGGGCCTGTCCTTTTACCAGTCGGTTGTAGGCGCCGCCGGGGGAGCTTGAGTTTCGCACGGCTTCGAACGCGTCGCGGGACACCTGGTAGCCATAGAGTTTGTCGCGGATCGCAACGGCCATCGTGCCGTTCTCGTCGCTGTAGCCGACCCCGCTGATGAACGTTGAAGGCACCTCGACGAATGTGTCCCCACCGGCGGCCTTGCGGGCCCGGTGTGCTTCGAGGAGGTCACCGACATCGCGCAGCGAGCGCGACGGACGGCGAGACTCCAGTACCGCGGACACCGCTTCCGAAACCTGCGCGCCGGTCTTCTCGCCGAAGTCGCCGAGAGCGGTCACGTTCCAGTTGGCACCCGAGCGGGTGGCCCGGACCCAGCCGGCAACAGTATTGCCGCCCGCGTCCACAGCGGACACCGGTACGTCGAACGTGCCGCTGGTCTCGCCCTCGAAGGCTTTGATCGACGTGGCTGAAGGCATCCGCACCGAGAACTTGCCGTCTGCGGTCGAATATGCCATCCGGTGTGTGCGCCGATGTCCTGACAGCGCGTTACCGCCGGTGCGCTTCGGTGTGTAGTCGTCGGGCATCTGGGGATAGTCGCCACCAGCGGCGCCGTACTCGGCATTCACGAAGTGATTCGCCCACCACGATTTCGCACCCGCTGCGCGTCGTGGATCCGACGTGGCAGAAGTTGCACGCGCCGGTGCATGGCCAGACTTGGCCAGTTCATCGACCCGCGCCTGAATGTCCGACCACGCCGGCTTGCGAGGTGCATCCGACAAGGACACCCCTGCTTCGTTGTGCTCGAACGCGGCCCACTGGCCGCCGGTTGGCACACCTGGCTTGATTCTCGGCTGATTCGCTGCGCTCATAACCCATCTATGCGCGGCGCCGCGGTAGACGGCGTGGGGGGTGCCAGTGCGAGGCCGCACACGTAGTGGTCATGGTCGGTAGCGGCCAGACGACGTCAGGGGAATGCCGCGCACACGCGCAGGATGTAGCGGTCGTGGCAGCACCGCACTCCGGATTTGACAGACCCGACAACTTCAGGGAGAACCGGCAATGACCACTGCGACGAAGGTCAGCACGCTCGCCTGGTACTACTACCCGTACGTCTACCAGCAGCTGCTGGGTGAAGTCGCTGAGCACGAAATGGCTGTGTTGCACGAAGACGGCGCCTACCGTCACATTCGATTCGCCAAGCCCGGCACGATGATGTGGCATTTCGATCTCATCACATGGCCGGGGCGCCTGGTGATCTGTGGTGACATCGGCGAAGGGTTCATCTTCACCCGCGACGACGACATGTTCGCTTTCTTCGCGTCTGGTCAGGGCCCGGGCACGATCAATCCAGGATATTGGGCCGAAAAGCTCTCCCGCGGATCCCGTCCGGTGCGCCAGTTCTCGCAGGAGAGGTTCACCGAGTGGCTGCTGGAAAACCGCGGCCCTGACTCCGATGCGATCGGAAAGTCGAGAGACGTCACGACCACTGATGAAGCGGTCGGCCTGTGCGACGAGTACGACATCTTGTGGGACTTCGACTCACCGGAGCGCTGGCGCGACTTCGACCATCACTACTTGCTCGCCTGCCACGCCATTCTGTGGGGCATCCAGAAGTACCAGGCCGAGACGGGGGCCCGGGTCTGAGTTCAGAGATGGGCATGACGGTCGCGCTGGCTGTGGAACTCTGCGATCCGGTCGGGGGCCGGCAGTTCAGCCAAGCTACGTCGGAGGTGTCGAAGGCTACCCTGGTGCACCTGCCATTAAGGAGAAAATCGCCTGCCTATTGGCAGGTGCACCAGCGGCGGATCGCTAGATACCGCGGGCTCGGGCAGCCGATGAGACACGTGACCCTCTACGCAGCGACGGACTCGTCCTGTTCGCTCTGCAGCAGCAGTGACACCGGGTTGGCGATAGCCTCTGCCGGTAGCCGGGTTGCCCGGATGAGGATGAATGTTTCGCCAGCGGACATGTCGGTGAGAGCGAATCCATTCTCTGCGAGCGCCGTCCGAATCCGGTCCTCGTCGTCTCCGATCCGAGTGCGGGTTTCGGCGATCCATAGCTGCCCGTCGACGGCCAGAATGCGGTGCGCCTCGGCGACGTAATCGGCATGGTTAGATCCCATCAGCGCCAGGGACAAGATCGCGTAGTCGAACTCCCCGTCGCTGGCCGGAACGTTGGCGATGTCGCAGACGGTGACTCGGTCGTCGATCGCCACATGGTCGAACCCTCGAACATCGTGCCGCCCGGCGACCCGGTCTGCGAGGATCATCTCGCCGCAGCCGAGATCGGCTACCTTCTTGCCCGCGGTCCGCTCCTGCAGCCAGTCGGCGAAGACATGCGCCGGAACCGTGTCCCACGTCTCGCGGGCCTCTCGGTAGATCCGGTGGTACAGGTGCCACTCCTCAGGATGCGCATAGAGCCGGCGATGAGTAGCCGCCGATGCAGATCGGTTCCACCGCGAGTTGAGCCCGGCGAGTCTGCCGAAGCGCCGTTGCCGGCCACCGTGTGTCGAGTCCTCGTCGGCCTCGACCTCGATCCGGCGAAGCTCCCCGGTAAGCGGGCGCCGCTCGATCGTCGACAGGTCGCCGGTGAGGATCCGCTCCAACCAGTCGCCCATGCGCTGCCGCAGCTGCTTCTGCGTCTCCAGGTTCACCGCGCCGACTTCGCCGTCCATGACGGCGTCGGAGAGGGTGCGCTTGAACTGGATGCGAGCCCAACGCTGATCGTCGTACGACCAGTCCCGGCCGTCCTCCGAATCGGGCGTGGCCACGAAACACGTCGGCGCAGAGACGCTGACCCAACCGGCCTTCTGCCCTTGACGCCAGATCCGGCCGATCACTTGGGTGTAGCTTGCCGCGGTCCACGGCAGAGTCGCGAAGGTGATGTGACTGGCCACGTCCTGCAGCCCGTCCACGCCGGTGCCGATTGCGGACGATCCGATGAGGACGTCCACTCGCTCCGACTCGGGTAGCGGGCGGTCGCCCGCGCCGGTGGAGTCGATGCCGAGGAATTTCGACAATCCGGTCTTGTCCTGACCGGTGAACACCCCCACCCGCAGGCCGGCATCCTCCAGAGCGTCCTTGATCGGATCGACAATGCCGTCGACGAGCTCGGTGTACACCAAGGTTCGGCGCCCCTGCTCGTGCGCCTCAAGGCAGTCATCGACGATCGTGGGCAGTTTCGCGTCCACCAGGATCTGCTCGATCTGCAGCTGCGAATCCGAGCGGCTGGCCTCGACGAGCGCTTCGAGCCGATCGGTGACATCGATCCGGTCTCGCCGCGGACGTTCGAGACGAGCCTTGTAGCGCGGCAGCCACCGAACCCCGTGGAGCACGAACTGAGCGTGCTGCAAGATCGCATTGACGATGCTGCGTTTGGTCTTCAGGTCATGCATCTCCTCGCCTGTGACCAACTCCAGAATCGACTTGCCCTCTGACAGATCGTTGATCACCGGCGTGGCCGACATACCCAGCACGTACATGCCGGGGTTCTCTCGCCCGGCCTCGGCTAGCAGATGGCTGATGGTCTCGCGCCGCTGCGACGACTCCGTACCCTCACGGAACTTCGAGAAATGCACCTCGTCGATCACAACCATGTTGAGCCGGAAACGCTCCAACAGCCGCGAAAGCGCATCTTCGGCGGCGCGGTCCTGCAGCCGGTCGTAGTTCACGACCAGCCACCGCGGCCCCGACCCAGGGGACCAGGTTGGATCGAGAGTCTTCGTCGCCACTCGGTTGTCGCGGTAGGCGCCGGCAATGGTCGACTCCCACCCGGACACTGTGTTGTTCGGGCAGAGCACCAGGATCAAGCCGTCCTTGCCTAGAGACCCGTCGGGTGCAGGCATTCCGGCCTCGGCCAGGCGTGCGGCCAGCACGGCCGAGAGCGTCTTACCTGCCCCTGTGCCGGACCAGTTGCCGACCCGGCGGCGTTCGAGCACCAGGGAGGCGAAGTGCTTCTGCATCAGGTTCGGCACGATCGGCTCGCCGCGGCGGACGAACGACCAGCCGGCCGGCGGCGTGATCGCAGATGCCCGCTCGTGCTGAGCCAGGAACTCGTCGGCGACGACGCGCTGGTTCTCCGACAATTCGCCGGAGCGCACCACGTCGAACACCGATTCGCCCGGGCCCGGCACCGTCTCGCCGATGTCCTCGCGGTACGCCTCACGCCACAACGTCGCCACGGCATCCGAGAGCATGAAATTGACCAGCTCCTCGTCCGGCGACACGGTGCGCGCGTGCTCGAACCCGGCGAGCACCTTCTCGGCGCGAAGCGATGGCAGGTCGCGATCCGACTCGTCGTCCGGGTCAGAATCGGAGTCGTCCGTTTCCAGGTCAGGGGAGACGATCTCCAGATCCTCTTGCGATACGTCGATCTCGGTACTCGGCCCTGCATCCCGGTGGTCAACTTCCGCGCCGGTCTCGCCAGTGTGGGCTTCAGTGGTGCCGACCGAATCGTCACTGTCAATCTCGGTTCCAGGAAGCGGTGTTCCCTTCGCAATGGCATTGAGTAGGTCAGCTCCGTGCTTCGACGTGAGAGCGTTCTGTTTCCACGCGGCAACCATCGCCCACTTCGCAGGAACGGCGCCCGGAGACAAAGTTTCGGCGAACTCCTTAGCGCGACCACGGGTCCAGATGTTGTTGTTCAACACATGGCACGCAGAGCAGCCGTCACCCCTGGAACGACCACTGACCTTAGCCTCCCACTCGTGCCCCTCGCCGCACAGCCACCACACCTTCCTGCCCGACCAGACACTGACGTCATAGGCGGTCAGCGCCCCGTTCTTGGTCGGGTGCCACTGCGCCGCCAGATCCTCGTTCACCTCGGCGAGCGACTGCCCCGGCTTCGGTTTGGGCGGGCACGCAGAGCAGCCGCTACCCTTTGAACGATCGCCGACTGTGGTCTCCCACTCGTGTCTCTTACCGCACAGCCACCAGACCTTCCTACTCGACCCGGCACTAACGTCATAGGCGGTCAGCGCTCCGTTCTTGGTCGGGTGCCACTGCGCCGCCAGGTCCTCGTTCACCTCAGCAAGCGACTGTCCCGGCTTCGGTTTGGCTGCGCACGCAGAGCAGCCTTTACCTCCCGATCGGCTATAGACCCGGGCCTCCCACTCGTGTCTCTCGCCGCACAGCCACCAGACCTTCCTCTCCGACCCGGCACTGACGTCATAGGCGGTCAGCGACCCGTTCTTGGTCGGGTGCC